>Ga0099824_1009948_pt1 | contig 11468 bp, 5 predicted proteins | sample SiratrowhiteBW_FD_76837 | JGI IMG/M metagenome (GOLD analysis project Ga0099824, IMG submission 76837) | Root nodule microbial communities of legume samples collected from California, USA - Siratro white BW | ecosystem: Host-associated > Plants > Roots > Nodule | place: USA: California... | reverse complement strand
TAAATATAAATATATATATATATATATATATATATATATATATAAGCAATAGAAAGATATTGGGAGAAAGAACTATAAATGAATAAGGTATTACAAATAGGAATAGATAAGGTACTTACTCAACTTAGTCGACCACACTTTCTCTTGTGTAAGAAAGGATGCCAATACGCACACTCTATCTCAGCTTTTATAGCCACTAGATTGGATCGCTCATGGTCCAAGTTTTGCACATTTAATTTCTAAAGACAAAAATTAATTTCATAGCCCTTTTAAATTAAGAACTATACATTCCAATAGAAATTGGATTTTCATCATTGTAATATAAGTATACTTCTTTCATTTTTATACATTAAGTTTTCTTGTTAAAATATTTTTTTAGAGGATGTTGAATATTTTTTCTAAAATGGGTTTAATTAATTAATATTTGCTTAAAAAAATAATGAAATGATATCACTTATAAATATTTATAAATACTTAAAAAATAATAATAACATAAATATTTTAAAAAAAGTTAAAAAAAAAAACCCATTTAGGACTACCTTATCTCTTCCCGTGAGAGATAAGACAAAATTCAAAAAATCTACAAACATTATCTAAAATTTAAAAGAAAAAAATAGAAATAAAATTTTTACCATGTAAATATAGTGTGAGGATAGAAATATGATGATGAAAAGAAAAAAAAAAAGAAAAAAACAAATAGAAAGAGAGGAAGAAATAAAAGGACAGAAAGAAAAAGAAAAGAAGAGAGAAAAAAGAAAAAAGATATACCATCTTATAACATCGAGTACATTGTAATTACTAAGTTAAAGAAAATTAGATAATTTATTTATTTATTTATATTATTTAATTTATTTACTTTGTTTATTTTTATTATTTAATTTTGTCTATTTATTTATTTCTGTTATTTAACTTATTTTAAATAATGTATTAGTCTATTTTATTTATTTATATTATTAATTTATTTTTAGTTACAGTTTATTTTATTTAATTATAATTACATTACATATATCATCTCATTATATATATAATTATTGATTATGGTTTTTGTTATTTGTTTTATTTAACAAATAAATATTATAAAAAAAATTATGTTATAATAAGAATAAGATCATTGATAAATAATGATTTGAAGATATTGTAGATAAAAATTTAATTAAAATTTAAATGACTAAATATTAATTAAGAATCAATTATACCAGATCATATGGATTAAGTTTATAAGACTGTGTTACTGTGTGAAAAAAAAATCGGTTTTACCATATGAGTGTCACATGACTATGAAATGTTAATGATAATATGATATATGAGATGAATTATGAAAGCTTGATTTGTTGTTATTTGATTGAAATAAAAATTTAATTTATAAAAATATATATATTTTTAAACTCTCTAACTTATCCCTTTTCTTCAGTGTGGTGTTTATTTTGTTTTTAAATTTATCATGATCGTATATTACAAGTAAATAAAAGATTTGACAGATAGTGTTACTTATTAGTGAGTTGACGAAAAAGTTTTATTTTATTTTATTTTATTAGAAATATATTTTAAAAATATAATAAATGTATGAATATTTCTATTTAAATATATTATATAATTTCTATACAATAAAGTTTTTATGTGAAAAATATAGAATATCAATTTTTAATACATAAAACAACTTTCGCAGTACTTGTAATAGGATTTTAGGAATAACATTTTGATGTCTGCGTAGAGAAGAAATTAAATAGCTTAAATTAATTTCCATATTTAGAAGAGACAAAATTTGAAAATAGTTGTTAAATTTTTTGAAATGATGTACTATTTTTTCTTATTTTTATTTTTATTTAATTAAAATTCATTTAAATTTTATTTTATTTTTTCGCTCTTATTCGTACACTCTTTTATTTATATTCATTTTATTTATCTCTTTTTTAACAAAAAGCCTATAAGAAAATTTATGTTACTCTTCGTTGATGTAAATCAAATACTAAACATATTCCAAAACAACACACTTCCAACATAAGAACCGATTAAACTTCAACATTAAAGATTGTGTATTTAAATTTATTTTTATTGTATTAAAACTAAACAACGAGGAGGTTGAAAAATATTTCATATAAAGTGGGTTTGACTTAAAAGATTTGGCAAAAGCGTCAAACAATTGCACTTTTTTTCATTTTTTACGAAAAGTGTATAAGTTTTGCTACACTTCTTCTCTTGAAGTCGTATCAACATAATACAATTTTAATATAGAAAAATGTGACAAGACTTTAGTATAAAAAATTAAGCCGATTTTAGTGTAAAAAAATGTGACACGACTTCAGTACAAAAAATAAACTGAAATTTTATCAATATGACACGATTTCAGTACAAATTTTTTTTTTCCATTAAAGTTGGTTACGTTGACATTACTTCAGTTAATTCTTTTACACTAAAGTTATTTATGGTTAATATAACTTCAGTTTTATTCTTTTTTTATTTTACGTTTGTTTAAAATCGTGTGTTACTATGACATGACTTCTTTATTTGAAATAATGTCTTAATAATACGACTTACTTATTTTTATAAAAAAAAATTACAATAAAAATAATTACAACTATTTAGAGCTTTTACCTTAAAAGTGACATTAAATTTAAGATAAAACAAATATTTAGAAACCATAAATTGAGTGATTCTTTCAAATCCTGACGTCAAAATCTACTTAAAAAGAAAAAAAAAACAAAGACAACCATATAATTCACACAAACCATATTACTTTATAAATTATTATAATTGCCTTTTTACAATTTGTAATTATTTTTTCGAAGTCAAGGAGTTATCTTGTAAAGTTTTACTGAGGAAAATTATAATATTTTAAACATGTCAGTTAAAGTAATTTACACACAAATTAACTGCTAGAAAGTTTATTATAAAAATTACTAAACAAATCATTTAAATATATCCTTTTATTAAAGAATATTCGTTATAAGAAAAAGTTAGTTAAAAGATTAACTTTTAGTTACTAAATAAAATTGTTAATTATGACTAAAATAATCATTATATTAAATTTTGGTTATTAAATAACTATAAAATAAAAATAATGATTGAATTTAATGACTGATTAAGTCAATATAATTGATATATAATATTAGTTATTAAAGTTTTAGTCACTTATATTATTATATTTTAAATTGATATATAACTAAGTTATAGACTAATTTAAAATCTAATAGTATAAGTGACTGAATTTTTAATAGTTAATGTTAGATACGACTTGTAATTAAATTCAATCATTATTTTTATTTCGTAGTTATTTAGTAATTAAAACTTAATTTAGTATTTATTTTTTTATAATTAATAACTATTTTATTTGATAGCTAAAATTTTTTTTTAAATAATTTTTTTTATAATGATCGTCTAATAACTTGAATAAAATATAATGATTTTTTTTAAATTATATTAATATCTAAAGACTTTTGAATCGAGAACCACAATCTTATAGGCCCCTCGAAACAAAAATAAGATGAGAAAAAGGTTTGTCTACATTACGAGGAGTAAATACATATCGAAATGAATTTTATCTGACTTTTTCCTTTTGGCCTGTTATTTATAATTTTTTGAAGAAAAAAACTATTGGAAAATATCTGCATCTAATTCTAATTAAGCTGGAAATATAAATACCAATAAAATTTTTGACGTCATTTAATTAAGCTTCGCTTTACTCTTTTATTTATTTTACTTTTAAAAGTAAAGAAAAATGCTCTCCTCGAAAGATTAAATTAATTGCATTTTATCTAATATCGCACTTAATTCTAATCTAATCACTTCACAACTTTAGCATGTGAAATGTACATGAAGATAAAGTATTCCATCCATAAAAAATATCTAGTACGTTTTCTTGACCATTTATGTGGTGATTTTGCTATCTAGTACATTTAGTTGTCTGAAATCAAGGCCTAGAAAGAAGAAACAACCATGACGAAAAACAAAGACACCAATGTCCAAAAGGACCCTGACCATCCTATATACTAAGTAACAAATTACACACACAGTATATAACAAAAGATGCCTACCCCAACACAACACACTTCCAACATCAAAATCAACATCAAAGATTCCAACTCACGTGATTTCTCCATACAACATTTCAGTTCGTGAATCCTCCTAACACCAAAGTGTTTTTGTGGTTGAGGATGATGAAGGTCAACTTTTTTATTTGCAATGTTTCAAAAGGACATAATTTACTTAATCATTCTAATAAAATATTTTATTCAATCCATAGGTAAAATCTTTAAATAGAATATTGTGTTGATTATGTATATAAATTTCGTATGCAAAATGCTAGTTACTTTAGGAATGGATAAAATTATCCGCACCTACAAATCAGTTCCTTCAAAATTATTCCTCTGTCATGCGCTAAATTTTCTACTGATTTGTTTGGGGTAGAAATTAATTTGTATTTACTTATGAATAAATCAGTGGATAGTACAAATTTATATACATATCTAAATTCTTACATAAATAAAAGAACATTTTATCTACGAATCCTAATCTCTATGTAAAAATTTATGGATAATTGTAAATTTCGTATAGTGATTAGGTTGATTACATTCTTGATTTAGGTAAGTGGACCATTCTTTACTAAGCATTTCATTTTCCTTGTTTTCTCCTTTCTGAATTATTATTTAAGGGGAGATACTGTTGTTTTGCATTTTGAAACTTTGGATACCGTGAGCTGATGGGAAAATTATCAAAGTATAGAATAAATATTTTTATAGTAGGCACACAATCACTAGATAAGGGGAGTTTAATCTATAACATCTACTCAATTTGGGAAATCATTAAATGCGTGGATTGTTGGATAGCTGAAATAGAATATACCTTAAAGTAGGGGATATCAACTTAATATGTATAATGGTTGGAAAATATAAACTATCAAAATCGGTAATTGGGATGATTTTAAATATAACATGTGTTAATTTAGCATTATATTCTTCGTTAATTTTTTGTAAAATTTGTTTTTCAAGGTTGACATTATTTAATCGGTGGATGACCATTTAAGTGGGTGAATAAATATTACATGTACTGTTCGTTATCATTTAAGTCTCGGTTGATTATGGATGCTTAAGCATTATCATGGACATTCAAGTAATATAGTGTATTATTTAAGTAATGATTCTAAATTAACAAATTTAGAATTATTACTTGAGAGAAATGGAGAAAACTATATTTCCTTTAGAATAAGTGATGCTAAATTAACAAATTCAAGCATTGAATAGTAGTAGTGGTGTACAAGGCTATGGAATAAATAAGATCGTATATCTCTAATGTCCATACTCAAATGAAAATATGGTAGCTCAAGTACTAATAAAAAAGTGTAACTAATAATTCTAGATCTTATTAAAGTTTATCGATGATAAGTTGGGATGATGCTTAGGTGTTGAGTGGCAATTTGAGTGATGGAGAGAGACAAAACCAATTCTTTCTTATGTAAAATCGCTTAACCAATGAGAGATCATCAAAACGAGAGAGATGTTATCTGAAGTTGGTAAACAAAGTCACTCAAAAGAAAAGAGTTCACTCAAGTGGAGTATCTTATGAAATATTAGTACTTAGTATGTTTCACTAAAGACCACGTGACTCATTTAATCCGTTAGTACATTAGCTGTCAATTTATCGATAGATAGTTCAATGATAAATTTTTTTGTCAGTAAATTTGACCTCAAAATTTTTTATCATTAAAACGTTAGTAATGAGATTTTACCAATACAAAAAATTTCATCGGATGGTTTAAGTTTTTCTTATATTTTGATTAAATTAAAATCTTTAACCCGTAGAGTACTTTGATAATCAATTATCTATATGTATAATCGATTAGATCAACCATTATAATCAATTATCAGTTTAAATTTTTATGCAAAACTGAGGTACAGTTATAAAACAAGGATGAACCAGGCTCTCACGACGATGACCCAAGCTCTTCCTTCCCATTTTTTATCCTCACTTTTCTTTCCTCGAAAATAGTTTAACCATAAAATTAAACAACGCTAAGAAAAATACAAAGAAAAAAAAAGATATCACTTAAACTGATAAATTATTAGTATATCTCTGACAATATTTAAATTATTGATAGATCTTTGAGCAAATATTTTTCAATAAAGTATAAAGAAAACTTCTTCACTTTATAAACTCACAAACTTCTTTTCTAAAAAGTGTTGAAAACGTATCCTACTCTAACAAAATAGAAGAGAGATTTTTTAATGGATTTTGGTGTAGCTAACTTAAAACTATTATTATTAATTATAATAGGTTATTATGTTTGTCATAAAACAATTTGTATGAGTATAATCAATCATTTATAAACATAGATAGATTATTTTTGAAAGAATAATTTTTTAGTTTGTCAAACATAATCATTCTTTAAAATAATCAATTATTTACAATATTAATAAAAATCTATTTTTATTAATTATTATTTATAAATAATTAATTATTTGCAAATCAATTTTTTAAAAATCTAAATATAAGTCTAAGTCTCACTTTGAATAGAAATAATAAAGTTAAGTAATAATATATAATAAAAAAAACCCTTTATCTTAAAGATATTGAGTCGAAGGTGACATCAATCTTTTGGATCTGACTCACATCTCATTTTTATTATTGTTATTATTGTGAGATTCGAGACTTCACTAGTTGGTGAGAAAGATTGATTAAAATTTAAGTATGAATCTAAGTCTCATATTTAATAAAATGTCTTACTGGTGTGATTTATCTAATATTTTTCTTTCAATTTATTCAAATCAAATAAAACCCAATTTTAATTTAATTAAAAAAATAATTATTAAATATAATTAATTGTATATTTATAAAAGAAATAAAATCAATTTTGAAATGAATATTATTTAATATTATGCTAAATGTTAATTCATGTTTTATATTTTTTACTATTATAAAGTAACGAGAACTCGAGAGTAGAATCATCCGTCAAAGCTCGGATATCGTCAAAAGATCATCCAATAAACTTGTGAACATGAATAAACGAAAAAAAAAAACCTGAGTTTGTAAATAAATGACTCAGGATTTTTTTTTCAATTTTGAAAATAAGATTTTAGAAAAAAAACAAATATGGAAATAAGAATTGGAAACAAACAAAGTATAGGACACGCCATCCTTTAGAGTATAGGACACGCCAGTCACGTTGAAACTGACATATTAATAATTTTTCAAAAGAAAACAAATCCATCGTTTAGAAATTATTATAGGTGTCAAAGTTTTTAACATTTTGGACCATTATAAGGTTAGAGTAGCATCATGTGAGTGTAACATAGAAGAGTTTGTAATTTCTTGAATAATTGAGATTGTATACAAGTAAGGATATTCCCTCGATGGCAGCCTTTACAAAATAATAATTAAACTGCTAGTTAATAGTCCGAAAGAGGTTCTCAAACGTTTATCGACTCAATGCAATCTGCATTTTGGAAAATAGAGATTTGTTGAAGAATGTGGTAGTCACAAATGAAATTATGGATGAAGTAAGGCACAAGAACAAATTCTGTATTATATTCAAAACCGATTTGAAAAAGCCTATCACTTGATAAATTGGGAATATCTACTTTATATATCGGAAATGTTAGGTTTCAATCCTAATCCTAAATATTAAATGGATTAAGAATTGTCTATGTCCCTCTACAATATTTGTATTGATAGTCCGACATTTGAGTTTAAGTCTCAGAAGGATTTAAGACAAAAGGATCTCCTTGTACAATTTCCATTTTTAATAGTTGTTGAAGGTTTGTCAGGTGTAATGGGGAAGTATAAAAGAAAGGGCTACTAGAGGGATTAAAAATAGATTTAAGTGAAATTGGCATTAGTATGTGGCAGTTTCCGGATGATACAATATTTTTGTGTAAAGATAGTATCTAAAATATTGTTATCATTAAAAGTGTTTTGAGGTGTTTTGAGTTATCTTCTAAACTTAGAGTTAATTTATTTAAGAGCTCTATAGGTAGGTGGGTTAGGAATAGATTCGGTTAGCCTAGGGAGATATGTTGTGTTGCTGAACTGCAAAATTATGTGTTCCATTTGTCTATTTTGGTGTTCCAATAGGCAAAAATCAAACTAAAGTTATATTATGGAAAGAATTGATAGAGAAGGTGAAAAAGTTGTTTAGATGAAAAGGTAGACAAATCTCTATGGCAGGGAGGGCTATGTTGATGTTTATTCTTGATGTTTATTTTTCACTTATCTTTGTCCAAAATTCCCAAATCAGTAAACAAAGAAATGACTAAGATCCAACGTAATTTTTTGTGGGGATAGAGGTACGACACGAAGAAAACAGTTTAGGTTAAATAGAATTCTTTGTATAAAAGTAAGTCTAGTGTAGGACTAGGATTTAAAGATATTTTCAGTTTTAATAAAACACTCCTAGCTAAGCGAAAAGGGAGATTAGGATATGAAGAAAAGGGGTTGTGAAAAAATGTTATTGTTTCTAAGTATGGATCTTGGAGAAATTTAGTGCAAGAATGTTCTAAAGGGAATGAATCACGATAGTGGAGGGACTTAAGAAAAATCTGTGGAAATAGTGAGGAAGGTAGATGGTTTAATGAGAGTTTTAGATAGAAGGTTGGTAGAGATAACATAATCCTTTTTTGGGTTGATTGTTGAGCAGGAAAAATGTCTATGAACGATATGTTTCCAAGAATTTATGAAAATTCAACTCAAAAGGAGTTTATTGTATAATAGTTGGTGGTTTGGTACGAGGATGAGTGTAATGGAAATTGGAGTAAAGGAGACCATCGGTTATAAATACAATCTATGTAATAGAACCAATGTAATATGAGACATATTACGTCGGTTGTAACCATAATCGATGTAAAATGTCCTCTATTACATCTGCTCAATTCCAACGTAATAGTAAATGATTGAATTTTGAAATTTTAAAAGGTCCATTCACCTTTGGGAGTTGACCAAATGTTTCGTTACCTCATTTAGAGTAACTTTCATTTTTGGAATATTTCAATTCGAACTTTTCATCAAAATTTATTAGCATTTTAAGTTTTTTCATCCTAAAATTTGAAAACTCATAATCTATCGTCAATTATCCAATGTAAGGACTCTACTGACAAATATATACTAAAAGAAGTTACCACTAAAAAAATTGAATAAAAACAAATTTCTAACTATTTTTAATCAATTTTATAAAATTACTAACATGTTAAAGAAAAAAAAAGGTGTACAGGTAAAACTAACATTCATAGGCTCATGCATTGCTTGACATCTTTAACAACCTACGAGAATAACATTCATAGGCTCATGCATTGCTTGACATCTTTAACAACCTACGAGAATATCACGAAAACAAGTTAAACAAAAAAAAAAGGCTACCGTTGAAGAAACCAAACATTGAAGAAACCAAACGTGAGTATAAATAAAAAGAAGATAACGCGAGATTTGTTATACATGAATTATAACAATATAAAAAGTGACTTATTACTACAAACCGATATAATATTTTATCTTTTATCATTCTTTCTATTAGTCATGACATCTAAACTACTGAGAAAGGCTAGTAGAAAATACTTTTGCATAAAAGTAATTATTATCTCCATTTTGCTCCTGGCTTACATAGCACTTATTCATAATTTCTGTGGCTTACAACACACTCAGAATATTTATTCACTAAACTTCAACAGGAAGAGGAATAGAAGAAACGAACAACAAATTACACAATCATTGCCATTCACTTTGGTAACATAGAATTTAGGGACCATAAAGAACAATGGGGCTCCTTGCCTGGAAAGTGCCATCAGCCCAAATCAAAGAAAAAGAAACCAAGGTTGCATTAATCGTTCCTTCAATTTTAAGGGTGAAGGGCAGCCTCTGACCCAAAGATGAGAAGGTCAGAACACTTGGAACTACTTGAATCTTCAAAGAAGATGGATGTGCAGTTATGGTGGCCCTATATGTGGATCTAGCGGATCCAACATTTGTAACAGTTCTACCAAAAGTGACATTGTTGGACTTTGAACGAGCGGTTGATAGAGTAAAAGACGGGAGATTAAGGTTGAAAACGGATCCTCTATTTGCTGATGTACAAGTGCTGTTATTATCTCCTGTAATTCTTCTTAGCAATGTTGTATTATAACCTTGTCCACACAGAAAATTAATATAATCATTCTCATCAGCATCATAGACTAGTCCAGGATTTACTGCCTTCAAAGGATTGATTTGGCCAGCACCGTAAGCCAATTCAGCATCTCTATTAAGTGCAGGATTCATAGGGGTAGCTGTAAATCATAAACCAACAAATTTGGTCCTAAGCATATATATTTGGCCAATAAGATATACCACAAAATAATTTAACTTGATCTACTTTTTCCAAACAGAAATTTACTTTAGGGTGGTAATGCATAAGGTTTTAGGTTATCATATTTTCTCTTTACGTTTATATATTTAAAGTTAATTACATAAAATGAGTGCAGCATGCATGGATGGCAAGGAGACCATTACCAGTTGTCATCAAATTTAAGTGCAGCAGGAGACCAGTTGGGATGAAATGATTTGACGTAAACAGCTGCTGCAGTAACGTGAGGGCATGCCATTGAAGTTCCTGATAGTATATTGAAATACGATACTCTACTATCTCCTTTAACACCAGAAATAGGAGCAATTGGAGACCATGCAGCCAGAATGCAACTCCTGGGGCTGCTATGTCAGGCTACATCATCAAGAGATAACTTAGATACAACCAAATTAATGAGCTTGACTCGGTTGGATTGGTTGAATATTGTAGCATGAAGTTACCTTAAGAATGTCTGGAGTGACCTTATTTGGACCTCTTGATGAGAAAGGAGCAATGTAAGGGGCTAATGAATCTTTTCCCTCGTTACTCTTCAATATCATAGCTGTTGGATTTCTACAATAATCGGTGGCATGACATATAAGTCAGTTAATTCAAGACTAATCGCGCAAAATTTAATAGCACTTACGTATGATCTTTTATAAAATGATGAAAAGTTTTGTACCTTGTTGACTTCAAATAAGAATATACAGATTTCCCATCACTTAGGGTAATGTGAATTGCTGGCAATGCAAATACATCGGCGACAACTAAAGGCAATGTACTTGTGAATATAAGACCACCAGCTCCAGAAGCAAATCCCACAAGTGAAGGAGAACTATAGCCTTCACACAAAACAATTTTCCCTTTCACCAAAGCTGCATCCAAAGAATTATCAAGGCAAAGCCTAAGCAATGCTAATGTTAGAATGGAGTTTTGAATTGTAATAGAAGGAAAGATTGGTAACAAATTACCCAAATAATAAGGTTAAATTACTTTTTTAATTCCTTTAATTACTTATAAAATTCAATTTCCCACTCTAGATGTCCAATTTAATCACTTAATTTTCTAAAAAAATTAAATAGTGTCTTCTCCATCTAAATAAAGATGATTGACAGTATAAATATGCGACTATCTAACTGTCACCAAGTGATTTATACTTAGATGCGAT
>Ga0099824_1009946_pt1 | contig 11472 bp, 6 predicted proteins | sample SiratrowhiteBW_FD_76837 | JGI IMG/M metagenome (GOLD analysis project Ga0099824, IMG submission 76837) | Root nodule microbial communities of legume samples collected from California, USA - Siratro white BW | ecosystem: Host-associated > Plants > Roots > Nodule | place: USA: California... | reverse complement strand
TATATATATATATATATATATATATAAAAAAAATATAATATAATCTAAATCAATCTCACACATACATATATATATATATATATATATATATATATATATATATATATATATATATATATATATATTAATTGTAATTCATATACCATTCATTTTATTAAATTCTACAACAATATTTATATATATGGTATTGTTTATCTTTTAGTTATTTTTTATTTGGATTTTTAGTTATCTATAATAAGGTGTTAGAGGAGGGTTGGAATTGTGATTCGTGTCAATTTATCTTTTTCCTAAACTTTAAACAATAGTAAAATTTATGAGACATTTTTATTTTATTTTTTATATTTTCACTAACATTCTTAAAATTCTCTCGTAACTAAAACATTTTATGCCACTTCTTTTAGAAAGATTAAAATTTTATTCCACTTATTTTAGATATATTAAACATTTTTCTGTTCCAAAAAGAAAATCAGTTAAACTAAAACAACACAAAACTGGTTTTCAAATTGCACACATACTTTTGCCTTTTTTGAACAATTATAACTCTTCCTTATATAAGAGAGTAAGTGTAATATTTTAAAGTTTAAAAATACACGTATAATGTAAAAAGAATAATAGTGTAATATTTTTAAAATAATAGCGATTATATAATTCTAAAATTAAAATTAAAGTGCCTGTATAATTCAGGAAAACATGAAAATACTCTTAAATTCTCTCTAACTCTCTAATTTTATACAATTTAAAATCAGAATCACATGTTTTATGAAAAACTTTTGATATATACTTCATATAATATAACTAAACGAATTCAGTTGTAGAAATTACTATACCTGCCAAAATTAACAACATAAAATAAGCTTGAAAATAAAAAATTTGAAAATCTTAAAGAGCGTGTGTGCGTTAATAATAATAAAAAAAGTATGGACGCAAGAGAGGCAATGAGATCAGTGAAAAAGTGGATAGCAAAAGTATAATCATTGTGGAAAATAATCATATTTTAAAAAACTTTTGAACAGAAAGGATAACGCCTTTTAATAAATTATTTATTATATCAAAGAAACTTAGAATAAAAAAACAAAACTGAAACAAAAGTCTTAATTTAAAATACAAAAGATGAAATCGTGAATGGGGCAGCAAAGGTAGGCACCGTCCCGTTATTGTTTATTCAATTTGAAGATGGGTTGATACTCTCGTGTACACAAATTGACCGATTTACCCTTAAACATGTGGGTTACATAGTTCTCAAAATTCTTAATTTCATGTAGGTAAATAAAAATAAAATGTAGATGAAGAGAGGAAAAAAAAAACTTATAAAATATCCATTGCTTAATAGAGAAACTATTTAAAACAAATGGCATGAGGTTGAGGTTACTTATATATGAATACTTGTTCTTTAAAGAAACTTTCAGTATTGGCTTTTTTTCATGTTGTTTTTATTTATTGTAGTTGTTCTTATAATTTCTTCTTTTGCTGTTACCAAAATGGATTGCAACCAATTTTCATTTTTCATGGGATTTTATAAAATTACCGATGTTAAAGAAATGAAAAATCGAATGAGAGTACCATTTGCATGTTTGAAATATACGAAAGTTCTCTAATTGTTTTTTGAAAGAATCTTGGAGTCCTTTAAGTTTTCGAAGTTTTGTTTCAATGATAATTTAGTTTTTGAGTATGTACTTCATGTTCATCTTGTAACCCTGGAACACGAACTTTTAATTATAATTTTCTTTTTGTTATTTCAACATTTTTAATTGTTTTTAAGAATATATTTTTCATGCAATCTTACACATACTATATCGAAATTAAAATTTATTCAGATTAAAAACAATTAAAAATAAACATGGTGTTCGTAGCATCAATTTACTACTTGTAAAGTAAATATTAAAGTGATTCAACGAAAATAATTTAAAAATAGAAAAATATTGTAACAGTTCAAATTATAACATTTACCGTTAAACTCTTCTAGATAAACAAAGTATAGTTTTAAACCATAAAATATTTACATAAAAAGATATATAAAAGAAGGAAAGAAGAAAATAAGAAGAAAAGAAAAGAAGAATGGTAGAAAAGAAAAAAAAAAAAGATGTTTTTTTTAGATTGGGCGAAAATAATTTCACCCGAGCAAAAATCCATCTTGCCCAAGCGAGAAATTTGTCGCTTGAGTGAAAATAGTCCAGAGAGCACTCATGCTCTAGGGCCAATTTCGCCTAAGCGAAAATACTCTCGCCTGGGCGAGGATACCTTCTCGCCTGGGTGAAAACACTTCAGAGAGCACCCTATTTTATTTACGAAGGACTCGCTCAGGCGAGCAGTATATCGCTCAGGTGAGACTTGCAAAGTGAACTTTTCTGCAAGATTCGCTTGAGCGAGCTTCTCCCGCTTAAGCGAGGTTATCTGAAAATGATTTCTCAACTAAACTAACTTTTGTCTAGTACCAAGTATTAACACACATTTAAGGTTTAAAGTACTACTTAAAGTGTTCAGATACATCAAACTTATGTACAACTATCCACATGACAAAAAGGAAGAACCATCTCAAGGTCATAAAGTCTTTAGTTACATCAAAACATATATACGACAAAATGGAAAATCAGTTTAAGGGCATATCATCTTTAAAGTGTTCCAGATCCTGTATCTGCCTACTCGTGTACATAGTACAGTCATTAGAGTTCATATAACATGAAAAGTCAGGGTAAGCTAGTGAAATTGAAAGTTTATAACATACTAAATACATACAAAAAGAACAAAGTGTATCAGTCATAATAATTCCCTTAAAGTATAACATATCAAGTTTTAATACAAGTTTTCCTTTTTCATTTCAAGTACTCATGTCAAACATTATACATAAAGGTCTCACATGGACCACATCAATACATATAGGTCACACATGAACCTATCATCTTCCGGAAGACTCTTTAAGTATGTCCCTACCAGAGACTAACATCTAATCCAATACCCAAGACTTATATTCAGCAAATCTAAGATAAAGGACTAATCCAATACCCAAGACTTAAATTACCAGCGAATCTAAGAGAAATGACTAATCCAATACCCAAGACTTAGATTGTCATCAAATATAAAAGAAAGGATCAGAGTAAGTCCAAACATCCAATACCAAGTGTCTACCAGTGGTGTGTATGAACTCCCTCATCAGCTCCTCACCACTTGATATCTTAGTCTATGTGACTTAGATCATCAGTGAAGCTTGGAGATCTCTTTTAAAATAGGCATACTACTATACTTAATATACTCAAACAAACATAACTCATACATTATCCCAAATATATGACATCAACTTCATCTTTCAACCATTCACATCAATACCCATTCAATCCACAAATAATAGTGTGTCAGAATCTTTCCACAACCATGACAACACTTAATGATTAAATCATCAAATATCATCCAAAAACTTTTTTAACATTATAACAACATACATCTAGCAAATTCATCAAACTCATTTTTCAAATCAAAACAATTCACGTTCATGCAAAAACAATTTATGCAAAGTAGCTTTGAAATTGAGGACCACTTCACCCACACATCTAGATATTCTAACATAGAACTCTATTTGAGGTAAAAACTAGATTCCCTTACCTCAGACAATGATCCCCTATTAATTCCTCCGATCAAGCAACAACACCAGTCCAACTCTAGAGATCTAGAACAAGTTTTTCCAAATAAAATCAACTTTTAGTATAACTTTAATCGAGTTGAGAATAACACTTTTCTCAACTATTCTTACCAATATTGATGACAAAAACTTAACGAAAAACAAAAAACAAGGAATCTTTAGAGCAAATATGAACTTACTCTATTTGAGATTCTGATTGGTTAGAAATGGCCCTAAGATCCTCAACTACTGTGGGGTTTGATCAGATTCTGGAACAGAAGAAGTATAGAAGGTGAAAATCAAGAGAGAAGAAGGAGAGAGCTATGGAGAAGTGGGAAGAGAGAGAAAGTAATGGTTGCTTTTCTTTTGTTCTTATCCTTTCCGTGTGTGTGAGTGGGGTTACAAATATAATACTTAAATATTTAATTATTAAAGTGAAAAATATTTATAAATAAGAAAATAAGTTGTTTACATTTTATTTTAGTATTAATATTATCTTTTTAGAAAAAAAGTTTTTTTTTTCTCCTTTTTTTTTTCTCTAAAAATTTGACCTTATATTTTTTTAGATTAACAATATAAGACCATTTTTGAACTTTTCAATTATTAGAGTTAAGTTGTCAGATTAGATTCTTGATTTGAGTAAGTTTATTTATGTTTTCTTTTAGTGAATTTTATGATTTTTTATATATTTAGATACGCGTACCTTGCTTGTGAGGTATTTGGCCATAAGATTAGCCTTTGTTAGTCTAGGATCCTAGTGATGTAGTCTAATAATTTATTAGGATTTTGAGTTACAGGTTAGGTCATCTATGTGTCTTTTGAGAGTTTTAAAGGTTTTCTTTTGAGAGTTTTAAAGGTTTTCTTTTGTATGCAACCATTTATATTTAATCAGGTAAGGAAAGCTGGACTTCAGTCTTAATAGTACCTTAGGTTCGAAAATATAAATGTAAAAGTGACTTGGTCACTTTGTTGGAATTTCTTGTAGGAATTAAACTATTGAGTGAAATATGTGTTGTTTTGAATTGATAGGTATTATTTATTTTATTCATGTTTGGAGTCGCTAACTATTTGGAATATATTAGCCAAGCATGTTGAGTTTGAACAAGATGGATTGATGAAATTGTGGTTATTATTGATGTGTGTATGACTTTATTTTGATATTTGACTTTTTGATGTGAACAAGTACTAGATTGATTTGTTTTAATAACATGTATGCTTATATGAGTAGCTGTAGAAATCTGAATAGGACCAATTGATTCAAGTTGGGGTCTTAATGTTCAAAAACAAGTAGAAGAGGATCTAAAAGACTCTTTTGAGTCACTTGGAGTAATTTCAAAATTTTGCACAATAAGCAAAAAATTATGCAGACTTGCTTGGCAAGTCATATGCTCATTGGATGAAATTATAATTTGGAAAACTTGAGAGCATTGGTCATTGGACGAGCCACTCTCGCTAGGCAAATCAGGTCTCGAGGGTTTGGTTGTTGGGCGAGAAATGTTCTTCCAAAGCCAAATTTTGGTCGCTAGGTGAGATTCTTTTAAATAAAATCTTGAAAACTTTGGCAACCAGGCGAGTAAGTCTCATTAGGCAAGACTAGTTATTTTTTAAAGGCTCGTTGGACAAGAATGCTTGATCTACATATGTAACTTATGATTTTATAGATCTTGTAATATGTTTTTAATGCTAAATTTGTGTGATTGTATGTTATATTTATGTGTAGTATGAAGTATGAACCATGTTGAAGTGCGATTGAGACATAATATTTTCAAAAAAGAAAATGCTGTGTTGAGATTATTTAAGATGTATTGAATATTCGTACTAAGAAAATATCCTAACTCTCTTGATACACTAGAATCACATAGATGAATGTTTTTAGGTGTTAAGACTGGAGGGAGGTTACTATGGGTGCGGTTCAATTCGAGCTAGTCTGTTAGGTCACAGAGATTCACCTTGTCATACGAGAGGACTTACTTCATGTTTCATTTGGGTTGGAGAGACAACTAATGATGATAGTATGATATGTACATATCTTTGGGTCAAATTCAACACATGGTAAAAACAACCATTGGTATGTATGTTAATCGATTTCTGACATAAGTGGTAAATGATAATGAGTTATTGGTAGAAATTTGATTGTTTAGTACACTGTAATGAGATGAAGTGTGAAAACTAAGATACTTGTGATTGTTTTAATTGATTATGAAGTGATATTAAAAGTTTTAAAATTCTGTGATGATCATGTGTTGCATGAGAGTACAGGATGTTGTAGGTCACAGAACTTCATATGGAGAACTGGAATTTTCATTTATTTTTGTTGCTTTAATTTAGTATAAGTATATATTTGATATTCCTATGAAAAGTGATACTATTTTATAATACTATATTATGATGATATAAATGATATCTATATATTTAACTACATGATATAATATTTAAGTATTGTAACTAGAAATGTTACATTTCTAGTATCAAAGCAAGTCCAACCTTAGGTGACTCAGGAGATACGAAATTATTTGTGCGTAACTTTATATTGATTTTTTTAATCAAAATTAGATAGTTGTTTTAAAGTTGTTGAGATTGGTCCTAAAAACAAATTATATATATTATAAATTTATTTCAATAATAAAAACAAATTAAACCACATTGTTGTAACTTCTATTTAGATTATGGAAATATTGTTGATTAAACATTTAATTTATTTTTTGTACTCACTTATTTTATTTGCATTGTCTAATCTTTGTTATATATATATATATATATATATATATATATAATGAAATGAAGATTTTCTATAAATACCTTATTTATATTGAGATCATTGTTTTCATATGACAACAACAAACTGACATGGAAGTTTCTTAGAACTAAATGATGTATTTTTTATATTAATAAAAGAATTAGTTTAATTTTTCTAATAAATGTGAAATTAATATTTTTATTTTTTAGTTCAACTAAAAACTATACAAATGTGGTTTAATTCTTTTATTATTGAAGTAAATTTAAATATAGACTAATTAATTATAAGGTTAATATTTTTTTTGTTTAAACAAAAAAATATTTACTTTGAGAACATTATTACTTGTAAAATTTATAATAAATGGTCATTAATCCTAACATGTATATGATATAAGAAATGTCTGATTTAATTAGTTTCCATAGTGTCAAACCAAATTCATTTAGATGTATAGAGGTAATAAATAATCTCTTAACATAAAGAATGTGATTTTTCTTACACAACATACAATATGAATTATATTGTAAGTGTGGTGGGTTCCATTATCATGTTCAACATACTTTTCTTCACTCTTTCATGTACATGTGTTTGTAGGACCTCTTCACATCATTTATTCCCGACATGTCAAACTCATAAGATAGCTCCAACTAATTAAATGTTCCATTTTCTGTCTTTCTGAGCCATCATGCACTCTTTAGCTTCTATTATTAAACTATATTATTCTTTGCTTATATTCCAAGTTAAATGATTAATTTTATGAAACTTATTATATAAAACTGCACACTAAATCTAAAGGGGGTTTCCCTGTCCAAGATACAGACAAATAGAGGAGGTTTGTGCCAAATAATTTAAGGTGTGCACTTTCTGAAAAAGAAGGTTCCCTTTATGTTAAAAAATGCATTCTTTTATTTCAGTATGAGATTAATTATGTTTTTTAATGTATATATATATATATATATATATATATATATATATATATATATGTTCATCTGAATGTTATTAGATTCAACATTTTCAAATAAGGTGAGGAGATAATGTTTTTTTTATACATATAAGAAAAAAGAATTTTGACTAGAAATATCAGTCATTTTTCTTTAAGAGTCATCAATAAAATTAATTAATGAATATTCTACATAATTAAAAATAATAAAACATTTCAATGGTCCATGAAAGTCTTATCAACATAGACAATTAGTGGTTTGCACAGGTTTTGGTGGATAAGGATACTCCTAAAACTGAAGCCACGTCAAAATAAAATATTATGTTTTACATTATACATATACTTTGATAAATATAATTTTGGAATAATCAACCTTTGATTGTTGTTATTTTAAATAGAACTAAACTTATATTCTTAAATTTAAATTATAAATAAAAAATAATTAAAAAAAGAGATGCAAAAATTAAAATATGCTATTCAGAAACTAGCATGTGACTAGAATAGAAAAAAAAAATCAATATAATTGAATTACACATAAAAAATATATTAGAATAAAAAATCACACTTGATTAGTGAAAAAAATCAGTTTTAATAACCACTTCCTATTACAGTTATAATTTACCTATATAATGAGTGATGGGGTAACATTAAATTAAATATAAGGAGAGACTTATTATGATGGGTAAAAATTTAGCATAATAAATATTTGCTATAACTATTATATTTTGGCACACCATAATATAAAAATATTTATTATAAATTTGATGCAAATTCATTGTAATAGTTTATAATAGCATTAATTTCTTATCATCCCTTTAATGCTCTGTTTTTTTTTTATTATAATAGAAAAACTACACACAGAAAGGTAGAGAAGAAAGGAGGGTTGTGCTTTTGCTTATGATGAAAGTGAAAATGGTGGACTTGGAGGAAAAAAAAAAAGAAAAAGAAAGGTGCAAAGTCATGAAAAAATATTCAGTACATAAAGAATTATAATATGGTTCTCAATTTAAAATGAATATATAATTAATTGTATTTATATATATTAATTATGTTAGTTGCATAATAAATTAACTAATTTAAATATAATAATTGAATAAAATAATAATAACATGTAAATAATAAAAAAATAAATGGAATAATATTACAATAAAAAATGATTTCACTTTTATTTTATTTCTTGTTTTTTCTATTATTCAATTCAAATCCAAATAGATAGTAAGAAATCCTTAATGTAGGAAAATAAAATCTAAAAGTATTATGATTCTTATCTTTCTATGATTAAGAGTTATCATTTAACATATCATATGAAAGTAATTTGATTTTAATATAACATTCATGTTTAAGTTTTGTATAGTATATTTTATTAGTTTTGTTGAAAATTGATATTTATCAAAATATTTAATTACTTATTTTTAATGATTTTTCATTATTTTTTAAATTCATAAAATTAGAAATTGATAGCTTATCCAACTTTGTTCATATGTGTTGATGGTCCATTTTTAAATATGTCCTTGCCCTTGAGTGCATTAATTGCTCAACAAAGCTTTTCTTTCTGTATTTTCTTCTTTTTGTTTTCATTTGAGATTGAATACACCAAAGTAAATGATTCCATGACTGCAAAGCTCATTCATTACCACTGTGCCAAATTAATTTCACTCTGTTAAGTTAGATTTAAAGTTTATTTTTTAAAATAATATTAAAATTTATCTTAGTAAGTTTTATTCAATATATTATGTTATCTTTATCATATTCTTATTATCTAATAAATATATATTTCACTTTATAAGATAAATTAAATTTAAAATACAAGTTTATAAAATGTTAAAGTCAAAAAGTTATAACTACTATATTGTAGAAGAGTTTTGAGTGTTTATTAGAAAATACCATTTTTGTTATACAAATTAACACTATTTTATTTAATACATATTAAAATAAAAATATAGATAACTCTAAATATATAAAGTAATATTGTATTTAGAATTCAGAGTCTTAAATGACTTATTTAACTTCAACATTCTTCTGGTAATGGATTGAAATGTTTGGTATTTTGAAAATATTCAAAATTTAAGAAATAATTTGACCATCAACAAATATTTCTTAAAAATTGCAGAATCATTTAATTTTTAAAATAAAAATTAAACAAGTCCTTATAATATTATAGTAATGGAATTGAGTAGCTAGTATATTGAACTGGTGAAAGGAATTGCAAGTCTGCAATTATTAACATAAGCAGTGGAGAAAATGAATGTGTTTGTGAGTATGAGATATGTGGCAAGTCTTTTTCTTACACAACTGTCAGACATGCATGCTCAACTTTCTGGGGTTCTTTTGGGAAAGATGTACACAATTAAATGACAAAGAGATTGATTTCTTAACACTGAACTATGCATGCTGATGTGGCTTCTACAGTAAACATTTCTATCCATTTTTATAATAGCAACCTATTTATTTAGAGTAGATAATCATAATATTTTCTAAGATTTTTTAAAACTAAAGTTATCCATCTTATTTTGTTTCATGACTATAAAAATTTCATTTATTAAATAGAAAACTGTTGAATGCACATCCAAAATATTCATTTACACTTAGAGAGAAAAGATATATCTTTATAAAATATATCTAATAGATGTTTTGTGAGAGGATGTATGTCTCGTTTTCCAATCAAATAAAGGATGTATGTGTCTTTTCTAATGAATTAAAATAAGTTGGAAAACAAATTATAAATGATAATTAAATTTAATTAGTAATTCATTTAATTTATATGCTTAAAATGTGCATATATGTGATCATGTGTGAAGGGGTCAACATATAAAATGAGTTAGACTATTGATAAAACAAGTTGGACTAAAAGAGTTTGTAGTTTAAAAAAAAAAATGGAGTATTGAATTTACAATATATAGAAGTGCTAATAAAAGTCTTTATTTTCTCCTTTATTTCAAAATCCGAATAACCATCCCTTCTTATTTTTCTTTCTTTGTGCATTTATCTTCCTTTTAATTAAGTTTCTTATACAAAATTATCTTCCTCCTTTCAACGATATAAGTTGCAAGACTGTAAACGATAGTGTAGAGTGTCATCTTGAAACCTTTACTCCAACTAAGATCTTCTTTTTTTTTTTTTTTTTTTTTTCTTTAGAGTTCATGTATTTTTTATTTTTTTATTTTTTAATCTTTTCTCCAACTATAATCTTCTTTTTTTTTTTTTTTTCTTTCTACTTAGAGTTCATGCATATTAGATGATCTTAGGATAATTTTAGGTCATTATAAGAAAAATGAGAATAGCTACAAGAAATTAGCGTTGACCAACTAAGAGGAGACGTAAATAGAATCAATACATTTACTATAGATAAGCAACACTATATGGTGTAGTGTATTGGCCTCTTACCTTACACTACCTCATCCTTTCCATTGAAGTTGGAAAGCAAGTTATAAATCCAAATGTATTTCACCATTCCAATGCCTAACATAATGTGTACCTAAGTACAAAGTTTTACATATAAACATAATAAAGATTTTTCAAACTATCTAAAGAAAATTTGAAGCAGGCTCAATTCAGAGCATCCTTGACTAGCTTATATATACCATTAACTGCTCCCGTGTGTAACATGATCATGATAGATAAAAAATAAACACACCAACACAAGCAAGAAAGGGTAATATAGTAATCAAAATATTTCTCATATAATTTGACACATATCAATACATTAACATCATCTACCATCAAACTCATCTCATAATCTTAACTCATGCATAAAACAATATAGACAAACTTAATTCTACTTTCAAGACTCGTGTATTGAATAGACCCCGAGATATGCACCTGTCATATAATTCCAAATTTGGAATCCACACATTCCCAATCAATGAATCAACAATCTTGTATGACAAGGACTTTCCTGACCAGCTGTATTTCAAGTTACAGTCACTCAGTTCAAACCTTCTTTGACTTTCACCACTTAATATTGTTCATATATTTGATTCCTAATACTAGTAGAGTCAGGATATCAATTGTTATTGAATAACTCCTTAGACAACACATCCTATTACATCTCAACATAGGTATTTTCTTTCTTGAAAATACTATGTCTCGATCACAACCTATATATATATATATATATATATATATATATATATATATATATATATATATATATATATATATATATATTAATATATATCATTCATATAT
>Ga0099824_1009938_pt1 | contig 11476 bp, 7 predicted proteins | sample SiratrowhiteBW_FD_76837 | JGI IMG/M metagenome (GOLD analysis project Ga0099824, IMG submission 76837) | Root nodule microbial communities of legume samples collected from California, USA - Siratro white BW | ecosystem: Host-associated > Plants > Roots > Nodule | place: USA: California... | reverse complement strand
TTCTAGATCCTAGACTCAAGTCTTCAAACTTCAAGAAATCTTCATCCATCCTTCACATGATCTAGAGCATCTTCACTTGGTTGAATTCATCAAATCACTGCAGTAGTCCACTGGTGCTAACAACAAGGAAGGCATGAAAGAAGAACTGAAGTTGCTTGAAGGATTTAAATGCCTCCAACAGCTATCTTCTAGAAGAGATTATATAAAGCTTACCATGAAGAAGAATGATACAAGCACAGAGGATGCATTGTGCTAAAATGTTGTCAAGATGATATACAATAGCCTAGGTAGGAGCACTGGCGAACTATATGGATCCGTGAGAGCTTAGAAGAGAACACAAGAAGTGACTCTTTAGTCACTTGGGAGAGTGAACTTTCACCTTGTATTCGTTGAAAGACATAACCCCTCCCTAGAGTGAGAAATAGGAGAGAAAACCTAAACCCTGTATTCTTCAAAAGACAAAAAAAAATCACCTTTAGTTTTACAAAATGATCAGACGGTCATTTAAACCTTCAACCTTTCCTATGTTAGACAGAAGTAGCTAAACAGTAAAGAATACTCAATGTTAGTCAAGAGTGCCTTCAGCAAAGAATACTCAATGTCAGCCAAGAGTTTCTTAAGAAAAGAACGCTTAAGGTTAGCCAGGAGTGGCTTTAGAAAAGAATACTTTATGTTAGCCATGGGTGTCTTAAGCAAAGAATACTCAATTCAGTCAAGAGTGGCTTGAGAAAAGAATACTCAAGAAGTTAGATAGGAATGCCTACAACCCCAAATAGTACTTGTCGTGTACTTTGCAACTTTAGTTTACTTTTTAAACTTGACTGGTTTAGTCAAGAATTGGATGTAGTCTATTGTGACAGGTGAATCAATATAAATTACTGTGTGTATTTTTTTCTCTCCCTTGTTTTTTTATATTTCATTTTATCATTGTCTATACTAACCCAGTAAGGAGAGCTAATGCATGAATATACGTTATTCAATGATTTAGTTGAGTTGTAATTTTGAGTCTAACTCGATCTTTTGAAGTTTAAGAAACATGTCTATTTGATCTTATAACAGTTTTCATAAAGAAAAATGCTTTATTTTTCGTTAAACAAAACCTACTAAAAAGTATTCTAAATCGGTATCTCTTTTAAGTCTACCCTTCTTAATAAATCTTCTATGGTTAAATATGCATCAAGTGTTTTTTGTCAGACAAAAGAATTACAATTTAGTTTTTATCTAAATGGAAAAAGAAAATATTCAAATAGATGATTTTGAGAAGTTGGTAAAGTTCGTTTGGAATGACACATTTGATGAAAGGATTTCAATCTTATTGTTTCACTATCCAAATCATCTTCTTAGCATTATTAATCAAATCGTATTTGCGAAAAGTTTTAAAAAATTAATTAAATCATAATTCAACCCTCCCTTATGATTTTCCTATTTTTCATACCCCTCAAAGAACATAGAAAAACTTTAACTAAAGGATGGATGCTTTCTTCTTCAAAAGGGTTTTAGGAATTTGAATCTTCTTCCCTTTAAAGAGTACATATTATGTTTGATTATCAACCGATAAATTTTAATTGCATGGACTTAACATGACAATTAGTACTACATAGATAATTTCTTCGTTTGTTCAAATTGTAAAAATAATGTTTGCTTTGCTTTACACACAATTTGGTTTCACCTGAGGTCTAGGAACATAGACCTTTCATCCCCTTGTTGTGGCTAACATCCAATGTCAAAGGTCAATCTTCATTTGTTCCCTCTTTTTTTATTCAACACACATGCAAGAGGAACTATGAGCTCCTTTGGTATTACACTTTCCTGTTGACTTGCAGAGATATCTCAAGCCTCAAGAGAAGTTATTTTAATAGTATGTTTTCAACATCTTAAGGTGCTCACATAAAAAATTTCACTAAAAAATATTACATATTTTTCTAGTAGTAAATTTTCCAATCTAGTGTAATTTATCAAACAATTTCCAGGAATTGAAACCTATAAGAGACCAACGAAATTTTACAATACAACAAGACAAAATGGAAACCTATTTAAGTCAAGGAACTCAAGAACAGAAAATCAAAAGCACTCAAAACTCATCAAAAAGTTAATTTTACACAAAATGTTTTATCAAACAACTACTAGACATGAACTAGGTATTTTCCCAAGTAACTTATTTTCTAGTTTCTATTATGGAAGTTTATGAAAATTCAAGGAATCACATGATATTAGACATAACATCCAAGGATTATAAACTGAAAATTACACAATTATAAGTTGTTTCTACCTATTAAAAATGAAGAATACTAACAAAAATACAAAAAACAACAACACTTAAAACACAACTATGGATGGTTCAAGCAAGAAAAAGCAATTTGAACCATAGATACAAAACATATATTGAATTTAATTCATTAAAACAACTTGTCAACACCCAATTTCGTTCGGACAAATAAAATTATTCCAAAATATAAAATAATATAAAATAAAAATAAAAATGTGTGTTATTATTTAAATAAAAAAAAAGTTTTGGTTCCATTCTATTTTATGAATAAAGTTTTAAAATAAAATTTGTAAAAAGGGAAAAAGTAAACAAAATCAGTCTATTAAAAATTTGCTAAAAAATAATAATAAAAATAAAATTGTCATTAAAGTGTTGCCATGTCACATTCTCTCTCTTTTTGCTTGCCTTTTCTGATGCCCATTAATGATATGAAAATTAATTGAAAATAAATTTAAAAATTTTAGAAAAGCTAGATATTTGAATAGTTGATCTGATTATTATTCTGATTAATTGCAAACGATTCTGCTTAATAGTGATTAAATGCTGATGATTTTCAATTAAATGTTGATTGTCTAATAATTGGTGCATTTTCTTTTTGAATTGTTATGCTCATCCTTTTTATTTTACAAGCTCCATTTGGTTGATGTTCTAAAATAGTAATTAGATGATTTATTTTATTTTTCGAAAAGTAAAAAAAATAATGATAATAAATATATATTTCAAAATAATAATAATATTAAAATAAAAAAAAGGTTTAAGTATCTATTTCTATTGTTTTGTTATTTAGGTTGCTTTCAATAAATGTAAAAATGGAAAAAACAATAAAGAGAAAAACGAATTAAAAAATAATAATAAAATGTTTCAGCCACATTACCTCCAATATTCGCCATTTATTCCCCATATTCATTTATTTTCGAATTTGATTATATGTATGAGAGGTTATGATGCCATAACAACAATAATGGTACAATTCTGCCCATTTTTCATTCTATGTTCGTCCTTGGGATTTAACAGTCAGTTGGTGTCATAAGTGGGGATAATTAAGAATTAATAGATTTAAATCTGAATTAAAAGAGAATAATCAATTGGCAATTCACAAATTATAATTAAGTGGGAATAATTAGTAATTAAGGGATTTAAAATTTGAATTAAGAGTGGGCTAACTAGAATTAGTATAAATATGCATAGTGAGCAAGTGGATACACAACCGATAAAAACATGAGAAATACTAGAGATACTATAAAGGGTCTTGAATATTAGTGAGTAGATCGTTTGAAGGTGAGAGTTCAGAGAAGAAGGGAACGTGCTTTCGGAGGATCTTCAACTGGTACGCTCTATTTACTCTGTGTTATATACTTATCACATACATGTGGTTGCTCTGTTTGATGGTTATTATGATATCCTGAGATTCATCCCTTGTCTCCTTGATTTTAAAAAGATAAATAATAATAATAATAATAATAATAATAAATTATAAAACATTTTCCAATATTTGAGGAACGAACGAAATGCTTTCTAAAATTTAATAAATTAATAATTCTTGAAAAAATATCAAAAATATAAATTTTTAAAACAAAAAAGGGAAAAAAGTTTCAAAACAGCCCTAAAATAATAAAGATAAAACATCTTCAAAAATAATAAAAATTAGATAAATATAAAAACACGTCTTTTCGATAATAAATAATACAAACATTTTTTTTTTACAAAAATAAAGTAATAGAAACATGTTTTTCGAAAATAAAATATAAAGATAATTTAAAAATAAAATAAAATAATTTTTTTTTATAAAAAATAGTTATTTTTTCGAAAATAATGAATAAAAAATTAAAAAGGATATGTTTTTAAAGTATAAAAACAATTTCTTTAAGATAAAAAAAATCAGTTCCTTTCTCAAATTAAAATAAAAATAAATTATCAAGAAAACAAATAATAAAATAGAAAATAATTAAAAATTATATAAAATAAATTGCCAAAAATAAAAGAAAATATTCATAAGCTAAAAAATATCAAACGTCATCAACAAATTTTTAAAATAGAACTACGTGTAACCTGATTTTCTATCATGTATAGAGATACGTAGGACCAAGGTCAAGCCTTGTCGGGCCCAAATAAATAAAAATATATATATATTTGTTTGTTTTATTTTTGTTTGTTATTTTTATCCGCCTAATTATTATTTATTGTTATGATTTTTATAAGCATGTTTTCTTGTTTGGTTTGTTTTTTATATATTTGTTTGTTTTGTCTTTAGTCTCATTATTATTGTTATTATTTGAGAAAAACGATATTTTTTAAAACCACACTTATTTTTATTCATTTGATTAAAGATACTGTCTTAGGACGGGCGTTGTGGGTGCTAATACCTTCTCCACACATAACCGACTTTCGAATCTTTGAATCTGGTTTGTAGACATTTTTATTTTTGGTTTTTCTATGGTTTTCCATAATAAACTATGGTGGCGACTCCAATTCTCAAATTCAAATATTTTTTAAAGCTAAATAATTCTTTTTTTATCGCCCCGCCGTGATCCCGATTGTGACAGATGGCGACTCTACTGGGGACATTCTAAGAGTCAGGTCAATTTAATTAAATGAGTGAAATTTGTGTGGTTTTCTGAATGCTTATGTTTTCCTTTCTTTATATATATTACATGTTATATATTTTAATTTGCAGCGTAGGAGCGTATTCCAGGTATGTAAATATTTATGTGTTTATGCTTGTTGCAATATTAAACCCTAGGGTAGAAGACATGTTATATATATCTGCTTGGGAATTTTCTGGTTATTTTGCAGGTGGGGGTTGGGTATACATTGTTCTCCCTTCACACACATCTTTACATATCATGAGTGGGGCCCTATACCCGGGTCTGTGAAGCTTAGAAATAGAAAAGTTGTGTAGCAAAACTGGGCGGATGTACGTCCTAACCCAGGTGTGCGAAAACTCCAGCTAGAGTCTGTTCCCTTTATTTTCATGTCCATAAAGATTGTCATTACGGACTGATATGGATGTGTGGTAAAAGGGGTCGTAGCTCTAGTGGCCTTTATTAGGAAATTAGGATAAGTCATCCTTTGTGAGCACATCTATATGCCTACAACTTAAGTCTCATTAGGGCAAACCCTAGTTAGGGCACTAAGGGAGACTTTTTGCAACTCAAATATCAATCTCATTTTTTCCTTGCATACAATACATTTTTTTTTTAAATCAATCTCATTTTTTTTAAAGAAAATTTGTGAGAGTAGGCTGAGAACAACTCTGGATAGGAAATAAGCAGTCCAATTGTGACTCACCTCTTTTCCTGGGAGTTTACTTGGTATACTTTCTAACACTTTTTCTTTAAAAAGAAAAGAGATATTTTTTTTATACATAAGTACTAATCTCATTTTTTTATATATTAAATATTTTACATTTCAAAAAAAAAAAATTGATTTTCATAAAAACCCTAATTTCATGCATCACACATGTTTTATTTTAATAATAAAAAAAACATAATAGAAAAGCATTAATCTCATTTTGCATTACATATTTCCATTGTTTTCTAAAAATGGATTTAAGAAAATAAAAATAAAAGATATTAAATATTTTTTTTCTACATTCATTACAAACTTTCTAGGATGTGAAAAAAATTAGATATATAAGAAAATTGATTTTATTTTTTTAAATGTATTACATTTTTTTTAAAAAAATTATCAAAGAAATGTGGTCATGCATCCGTTCATATAACATTAAAAAAATTGAAATAAAATTTCATTCATCAAATCCCCATGATAAAAAAAATAACAAAAGAAATTAAAATAGTTTCATTTATACATTCATTTTTTTTCAAGATTAAAAATAATATGCTAAGAGATTCTATCCATTCATTTATTATACATTATCATTTACAAATTCATATATTCTAAAAAAATATCATAAAGGAAACAGGGATTCATTCATTCATACATTCACCTATGACTTCATACATCTATACATATCTCATAAAATTTATTCTCATCTAAAGTTTCACGTATCATATATTCATTTTCATTTAAAGTTTCATGCACTATTCATGTACTCCCATGTAAGTAGCATACATGCATTCTTTAAAAAAAAAAGTTTCAAATAGACCCAGTGCATTCATCCATGCATCCTCATAGCCTCAAGCATCTTCGAAGTCTTATTCAAACAAGCAAAGAAACAAAAAAAAAAAATAGAATTCATTTTCATATTATTATTCATTCTATAAAAAATACATTTCATGTATGCATCATGCATTCAATAAACAAAAATGAAAAATATTTTTCATCATGCTTTCATTTATGCATCTTCATAAGAATTCTCAAATAAATTTCATATATATGTTCATGCGCTCTTATTACACTTATACATTTCTTTTTTAAAAAATGTTGACATCCAATAAAAAATTTTAGTTATTCATACTTTTTTTAAAAAATTCATACCTTCTAAGAAAAAGCAAAAGAGAAATTTCATGCATTCCTAAATACATTTTCTTAAAAATTTCATGCCTAAAAAAATAATAATAAAAAAATAAAAAAAATTCAAGAAAAAATAAGAAAAAAATTTTTTATGCATCCTCATAGATTCCTATTCATACATGAGAAAAAAAAGATAAAGTTTTTTATGCATTCGCTTATGCAGTCTCATTTAAAAAATAAAAAAAATATGATTTTGATTTATTAACTTATGCTTTCTCATACTCAAAAAAAATAAAAAAATAAAATTTTATGCAGTCATTCGTGCATTTTAAAAAATAAAAAAAATGAAAAATAAAGTTATATGCATTTTAATATCATCATTTAGCAAACAAAAATGAAAAATATACATTTCCTACATGCATTTTCATCATGCATTCATTTATGCATCTTCATAAGAGTTCTCAAATAAAATTTCATACATATATTCATGCATTCTCATGACACTTGTGCATTTCTTTTAAATGTTGATATTAAATAATAATAACAAAAAATCAATCTCATTACATTCATTCATATATTTTTTAAAAATAAAATTTTATGTCTTCTAAAAAAAAGAGAAACATGAACAATAATTTCATGTATTCATAAATATTTTTTCTTAAAAAAAAAAGAAGAAAATTTTCATGCATTCAAATTTCATATGCATATTTGCTTTTTTTAAAAAAATTATAAATGAATTCTTAAAAATTTCATGTATAAAAAAAATACAAGAAAAAAAAAAGACAAAACAAAATAAAAATAATTCCTTAATTAATTTGTATTTTTATGCATCTTTTTCTAATTTGCTAGCATAAAAAAATTATTGACATGCATACATTTTGCATGCATCATACTTTTAAATATGTATCATATATTTAAACATTCATCCCACATCTAAGCATACATCACATAACTTAACATACATCACATAACTTAACATACATCATACATTTGCACATGCATCATACATTTTCAAAGGCATCCATACTACATTCTATAATATAAGAGGAATTTTGAAAATACATTTTAAAAGAAATATATAATATAAAAAATAGAATTTTATGCATTGTTCATGCATTTTCATAAAAAAAGAAGAAAATAATGAAAAAATAATGTTTTATGCATTTATATATGCATTTACTTAAAATCAAAACTTAATAGAATTTTATACATGCATGCATTATTTTTCGGTTAAAGCTGAAAAATAAAATAGAGTTTTTGTGCATTCATCTATGCATTCTCATTTTCAAAAAAAAAAATAGAGTTTTATACCTACATTCGCAAAAAAAATCAAAAATCAATAATGAAAAATGAAGTTTTATGCATGCATTCTCATTTAATCAAGATTAAAAATACGCATTTTCATATCACCATTCATTCAATTAACAAAAATGGAAACTATGCATTTCATACATACATTCTCATAAATCATCATAGGATTTCGTTTATAAGTTCATGCATTCTCAATACACTCATGCATCTCTTCCTAAATGTCAATATCAAACAAAAAAAATCAAAAATATCAAAAATAAAAAATATTGCACACATTCGTACATTCATGCACTTACCTCACTTTGCAAGATTTATTTTGAGACCCGCTTGATGCGGTCATGATCTCAACCTTAGTGTTTTAAAAAAAAATCATTTGAGACCCTCCCTGCACTGTGAAGGTCTTCACCTCATTGAAAAATAGAAAGACAAGGGAAAATAAAAATTTTCTTGAAATAAAATATGAAATAAAATAACTCAAAAAAATCGATCATTTTTTAGGAAAAAGAAAGGAAGTTAGCATATAATGATTACAAGAAATATATACACAATTTTGAACAGAAAAATAAATATATTTTTATATATATGCTCTCCTTTGAAAATTTGCAAAGACATTATCCTTTGAAATTTTGTACATATATCAAAATTTTTGTACATATATCTTTTTTTTTTCTCAAGAAAAAACCTTTTGTACATACATTGTTATTGAAAGTATTTTATAAATACATTCTCATGTAAATATTTGTGAAAAAAATCTTTAAATATACATTCTTTTTTGAAAATTTATACATACTTTTCTTTTAAAAAATAATACATTTGAGCATAGATTATCATTGAAAAAAATCAGAAAAAAATACAATGTAGAGCAGACATTCATGCATATCATTAAAAAATTAAAAATTACAATTTCGAGCATCCATTCATGCATTACTATTAAAAAAAATGAAAAATTCAAAAAAAATAAAAAATATATTTTCATGCAGGTATTTTCAAAGGAACAGCATGAGCTTGTAAATATCTATGTATGCATTCACAAAATCTCTTATTCATTTTTCTAGAATTTTGTTGCATTCCCAAAAATTCCATTTATATATGCATTTTCAAAAAAAAAAATTATGCATGCATACATATTAAAAGAAAACAAAAATAAATCTAAAAAAAATCATACATTCATAAATGCATTTTTGAAAAGAAAAAGTCCAAAATTTCATCAATGTATTTTCTCATAAAATAAAATAAAATCATTCAGACATACATTATATATGTATTCCAAACAAAAATCCTGCATTCATAAATGTATTTTCAAAAAGAATAATTCGAAAATTTCATAAATGCATTTTCTCACAAAAAAAATTCATTCAAACATACATCATATATGTATATCAAAAAAATCATGCATTCATAAAAGTATTTTCTTTTTCAAAAAAAATCTTTCAAACATGCACTATATATGCATTCAAAAAAAATCATGTATCCATAAGTGCATCTTTTGAAAAAAATTCATGCATTCATTCATTCAAACATGCGTTTTTCAAAAAAAAAAGTCTGAAATTTCATAATGCGTCTTGTCAAAAAAAAAAGAAAAAAACAAAAAATAGAAAATAATGTGGTGAGTCATTTGTTCATGGATCATTGAATTTACAAGAGTGTGAATAATAATAAAATGGGATCATTCAAGCGAAATATTTAATAAAAGTAAAAATTGGCTTTTCTAAGGATACATTTGCATACACGGTGTTTGTTACCCATTGTCTTTCCCAAAATTACCAAGCTTTCCCAAAATTTCCTAAATTCCCAAAATTCTCAAATGTAAGGATGGTCTAAATGGTTACCATTACCTAAGAATATTTTTACACTGGGGCATAATGTCAGTTTTCTGTTAGTTGACCAATCTCCTACCTCTATTCTTTCGGGGCATTCGAAAAAAGTCCGTTAGATTGAAAACTCAAAAAGGATCTAAGCAAAAGATAGGACAATAAAAAAAAAAAGAAACATGCACGTGTCAGAAGTCACTGATTTTGTTCCATTGTTAAACTCTTTGAAAATCAAGCAATCATGATTCAAAATGATATATGACTATGTTTCTATATTCAAAACACTTTTGTAAATCCTTTGTACCCTCTTTGAGCCAAAAAAATAAAAATATTTCTTTCAAATACCTCTAATGAGGATCATCAACAATTTGAAGCTTAGTTTAAGGTTTCGATAGAAGAAATTCATAAATAATTTATATGTCAAAGCTCCTAATTCACAAGAAAGGAGTATCATTAAAAGTTTCTAAAAGCCTAAAAGAACATTCACATCAAGCAAAGAGTAAATTGAAAGTTTCTCAAGAAAAGAAAAAATATGAAAAGAAAAAAAATTGAAAAATAAAAAGAAAAAAGGAGAGAAAAAAGAAAGAAAGAAAAGAAGTAAGAAAAAAAAAAAGATATTCCCAAAAGTTCATCAAAGAGGGAGTACAACAAAGACTCTCTAATGAGAAAGAAAATAGAAAGAAGGTACATGATATAATGGAAGATGACCTTGATTGATTACAAGATTTTGTTGATGATCCTTGTTTAAAAAATCAAACACAAAAAAAATATTTTTTGAGCCTTTATATCCTTTTTCTTCACAATCCTATAACCTCTAGCCATGTTACAAGCCCAATAAAGTCCATATTGATTGATGAATGATTGCAATGATTTTCATAAAGTTTAGTTTTGTAACAAGAGGATGTGATTGATAATACATGGAAAAAAATGAAAAAAGAAAAAGAAATGAAAAATGAAAAAAGAAAGAAGTCTACTAGAATGTCTTTTTCAAAAGAGAATCATCTATACACAGGTCAACTGAGAATGAAACATCAGAAGTGATACTGGGGCATCTGATACCATTGCTTTCCCTCACATATATCTCATTATACATACCAATTGGGGGCAATCATATGTTCAGTACCTTTTTCATCCCTCATACAACACTAAGGCAATCCAGTTTCATTCGTACCCATGTTATCCCATTTTTGTCACCTTGCACACAAATCTCATCATTCCCTTGTACATACAAACTGGGGCAATTGCAAAGCTCATTTCCCTTCATGAAGAGTCCTGTACACTACCCTTATTTTCTTTTGAACCAGGTTGTTCATACCTCCAAGCTTAAAGCCCACATAACCAACCCAACACACCAAAATTGGGACACCTAATTGGGACACCTAAATGGGGACAGTCCTATTGGAAGATTTGCTCCCCAATATCTTTCAAATACCTCAAATCCCTAAACACTTACCCTTTTACCCATAGGTTCAAGCATAGTGAGCAAGTGGATACACACGCGAAAAAAACATGAGAAATACTAGAGATACTATAAAGGGTCTTGAATATTAGTGAGTAGATCGTTTGAAGGTGAGAGTTCAGAGAAGAAGGGAACGTGCTTTTGGAGGATCTTCAACTGGTACGCTCTATTTACTCTGTGTTATATACTTATCACATACATGTGGTTGCTCTGTTT
>Ga0099824_1009937_pt1 | contig 11477 bp, 6 predicted proteins | sample SiratrowhiteBW_FD_76837 | JGI IMG/M metagenome (GOLD analysis project Ga0099824, IMG submission 76837) | Root nodule microbial communities of legume samples collected from California, USA - Siratro white BW | ecosystem: Host-associated > Plants > Roots > Nodule | place: USA: California... | reverse complement strand
TAAAAAACACTCTTTTTCCGTTTTTTTTTTTTTTTTTCTCCATCACAAGAAATGCTATCTACAAAATTTCTTACATATAAGATGTGCTTGCTTTCAAAAAAAAAAAAAAAAACACTTATATAATAATACACTTCAAATTTTAACACCTTTCATCTAAACTAGAGGAAGCTCTGAAGTTAAATTCTACCACGTTTCAAGCAAATCTACTCTTGAAAATGACAACAATGTCATATATATGACAATTAACATATGGAAAGTCTCAGGTTGTCACTTCAATTACAACTCTTCTTAATTTTTGTGTTGGATTGAATCGTAACTCAAACTGATCACCGTTTGTCACATGTCATTCTTCTGAATTTTAGTTTCTACTTATTTATTTAATATTAAACATATATTGATCAGATTAAAAAATCAACACAATGTGTTTTATCATTCATGTCTATGAATTCAATAACTTCACCTTTTGCAAATGATCAAATCTCAATAATTTTGGCTTAAGCATGATCGTGCTAAACTTGAAGTCCCAATTTTAGAATTTTACTATAAATAGCAAAGCATAATTTAAACTGTGACTAATTTAGTGTGATTAGGTTTAACCGATCATGATCCTCTCAACATTGACATGTTAGAAGGGAGCCAGAGAATGTTTCCCTCATAAGTTGAGACCATATTGTCATCTTTTGTTTCTTAAGAAAGCGTTTGGTCTAATTGTTCCAGTATGACTATGTTAAATACCAACCCAAAACCCAACTGTGCTTATCATAAAGTGCTCAGAACTCTTTGAAGCATCTTCTTTTCTTCATTATTTTCATACTTTTTTTGCTAGAAGCTTCCCCTAAAAAGGTTTTATAAACATAATTTAAAAATATATAGATATATAATCAAAACTAGTCAATATCACACTTTGTAATACAAAATATGATTTATCAAATAGTCAACACATAAAAATAACTTATAAAGTTTAATAATAGGTTAGACTCTTAAAATCATTAACACAAAGGAGAGTTATAGAATAAATATGCATAACTTGTCCCCTAATATTAGGAATGTAACGTGTAACGTACCTTACAACATAGTAAATATTACTTATTAGGTTTTGAGTTTCAGAGTTATTCCAATCATTGAGATTTATTTGTTTGATCATGTAAAAAAACAAAGTCTTAACTTTTAAAAATAAAAAATACATAAAATATTTTATTCACACAAAATATAGAAGCAAATTAGTTTATATTTAAGATCACTTTCAAACCAATTAAAATTAAACTGTAATCTAACCACAAGAGTTTAATAATCATATATCACCAGGGTAAATGCGCTACTATAAATAAAAATATATTTAATATAATTTAAAATTATTATTATTATAAACAAATAAACCGCTAAAACAAGATAATTAAATAACAGCGTAAAATATTATTATACTATTTATTATATAACATTTTAATTGACATGTCTGACCGGAATAAATATTAGTTGTTATACCTTGATGTGTTACAAAAACTTGTCTCAGTAATTAAAGTACAAACTTTCATTGAAGTGAAAATGCAAATCCCTTTCAAAATATCTATCCATCTGTGAAAACATGGTGCAAACTCTTTCTCCGTGATTACGGCTAATTGAAAAGTTTCACCATCAACATAATCACCATGCGAAAAAGAAAAATTAAAGTTCTCCTTCTTGTCAAAGTGAATTGTTAACAGGTTATTATTTATTTATTGACCAAGTTTCTTATCTAAAACTCCATGATCACAGTCTGCTTTTACCATGAAAATTTGCAAACTAATTGCTCATTGCACTAATCAAACTCGAATATCACATGCAGAGATACTATTTATTCACTTTTCTCTTGCATTAGCAAACCATGTTCAGTAATTTTAGTTAATGACCATTGTTAGACAAAAGAGGTAGGAAAAAAAAAAACAGTTTATGAAAGAACCTGAATTTTGAGGTGATAATAAATTAATTAAACCAACTTCTATGGGAAATGTTGTAATTTGTTTTGGGAGAATTTATTTGACTCAACGCTTCACGGTGATTATCAAATGCCCTTAACACAAACTCCTCAAAGAGTTAAAATATTTTTTTATTCAAAAGTATAATATATATTTATTGTAATTTTAACAAAACTCCTAATGAAAGTTGTATTGGTTAATTTTGAAGCACTATCCTGAGAATACAAGTTAACAAGATAATATTTTATTAAGAAAAAAACTAAAATGCAAGTCATAAAGCTGGGGTCCTAGACCTAGAACAAGGTCCCAATATTGGTAATGTGAGAGAATCTAAATCTGTGTGTGTTGCCAGCTACGATGTTAAAGGATGAAAGCTCTCGCACAAAGGTCAAAGTTGTCAATATCTCTTTCAAGGCATTTTTTTTGCAAGGTGATTGCTCTCTACTTACACTTTATATATTTATAATGAGTAAAACATTGAAACGTATAATTATCACACACACACACACACATATATATATATATATTTAATTAGCAGTATTTCAAATTATTATGTATTTACACCTGTAAGGCTGTGACGTTACTATATAAAGTTGAATAAAGTTTGAAAAGCCAGATAAAAAAGAAATAAATACAATAGTTTATTTATTCACATTGTTTAAAATTCACAATGGAAATAATACGTTTTTCTATATGCTAGATCTACACATTTAATAAAGAAAAAAAGTAATTATTATATAAATAATGTAATAAATAAATAAATAAATAAAAAGAGAGAAATAAGAGAAAAAGATGTGAACAACGTTTATAGAATCTAGAATACCTAGTTTGTTCGTCACTTGTCCATTACCTCCGTTTTATATCTTACACTCTCTTCTTCTCTCCCTTTATATATTTCCCTTCCTTTTATTATAAGCGCGGTGAGAGAGCGAGCAATCACACTCCTACCTTAACAGGTGGGAGAAGAAAGAAGAAAAGGGACCAAAGGAGAGAGTGTTTGATATTTTGACGGTCCAGGGTTGAATCTTCTGCCCCAGCACCATCAATGGCCGTGACCACTCCCTATCTCAATGCCACAGAAAAAAAACACTGGTGGCTCACCAACCGTAAGGTAAGAATCTTCCGCCGCCTTTCGCTTCCATTTTAATTAACAAATCTCTTTTCTCCTCCCTCCTTCCTAAACACGCGCCTGTTACCGTAGGTTGTTGAGAAATACATCAGAGACGCTCGCTCTCTGATGGCCACGCAGGAACCGAGCGAGATCGCTTCGGCGCTCAACCTTATCGACGCCGCTCTCGCGATCTATCCGCGGCTCGACGAAGCGTTGGAGCTGCGAGCGCGGTCTCTGCTCTGTCTACGGAGGTACAAAGAGGTGGCGGATATGCTTCAGGACTACATTCCGAGCCTGAAAATGGCGAATGATGAGTCGGTTTCATCCGATAGTTCTTCGCAACAGCTTTCTAGGGAGGGCGCGAAGCTTCTGTCCTCTGATTCCTCGGCTTCGGATCAGAGTTTCAAGTGCTTCTCTGTATCTGACTTGAAGAAGAAGGTTATGGCAGGGCTGTGTAAAAGTTGCGACAAGGAAGGGCATTGGAGGTATTTCCCCTCATACTGATTTTTTTAAAAATAAATTAAATTAAATACTACGTCATTTGCCATTATTATTAGTATTTAGTATGCCCCTCTTGCATTGGTTTTCCAGTCTGTCACTGCGCCTGGATTTTATTTTTTTATTTAGAATTAATTGTTTTGACAGCATTTTTAAACTGAAAATTAAAATGGAGTTTATTGGTATTGGAGTTGAGGTTTGGATGAGATTGGAGGTGTGTCATACTGGGATGGGGTCTGAGTAAATGCTCTGCCAGCTGGCCTGCCATAATGAAATGTTTCTAACTCCTGCTTTTAAAACCCCAATTCAATTGAATGCACCGTATCAATGGGAAACCCCATCAAATTACTAATATAATATTATTAAAATGTTTGCGTTTAACTCTTCTCACATCTCAACTCTCCCGGAGTTTCTCCTTCTAAAGAAAGTAACTGACTGCAACTTCAATTCTTAAATTATTAATTAATACTATTAATTACTTTTTTCATCTTTCAAAAAATTAAAATTAAATGTTTTGGAACTCAGACAGCAGTTTTTTCCAATTTTTGACGATAAAGATAAATGTTGGCCCTATATTTTTGAAAAATTTTAAAAATATTTTTTATTGTTGACAATATTTGCAAACATGTCTCCCTCTATGATTTACAAATTTAATGAATGTGTTAAAGAAACTATGTTATTAATACTCTGTAATGTGAAATAAAAGAAATAAATGATGTAAAAAGGTTTAAAAAATTGTCTTAATTTGGTCTAATTTTTGTCTTTACGTTCTTAAGAATATATTTTCTATTATAATTTTGTGTTTATAATTGATGTAAGCATTTTAAGCAATTCAGTAATTAAAAAATAGTTGAGAAACTTAGAATTGGAAATTCATATTTACATTTTTCTATTCTACTTTTGTTACAGATACTTGGTTCTGGGGAAAGCATGCTGCCACCTAGGCCTAATGGAAGACGCAATGGTCCTTCTCCAAACCGGTAAACGCCTAGCCTCCGCCGCATTCCGCCGCGAGAGCGTGTGCTGGTCCGACGACAGCTTCTCCCTCTCGAACCCCCTCTTCTCCGGCGACACAACCCCACCCCGGGTCCCACTCCCGGAGTCCGAAGCAGTGACCCAACTCCTCGCCCACATAAAGCTCCTCCTCCGACGCCGTGCCGCTGCGCTCGCTGCCCTGGAAGCCGGCCTCCACTCCGAGGCTATCCGCCACTTCTCCAAAATCGTGGACGGGCGCCGCGGCGCCCCGCAGGCCTTCCTCGCCGAGTGCTATATGCACAGAGCCTCCGCTCACCGCTCCGCCGGCCGAATCGCCGATTCGATCGCTGATTGCAACAGAACCCTCGCCCTGGACCCCACTTGCATCCAAGCGCTGGAAACCCGAGCCTCTCTTCTGGAATCCATTCGGTGCTTCCCAGATTCACTCCACGACCTCGAACACCTCAAACTCCTTTACAACACCATCTTGCGCGACCGCAAACTCGCTGGCCCCGCCTGGAAGCGCCAAAACGTGCGCGCCAGAGAAATCCCCGGGAAACTCTGCGCCCTCACGACCAAGCTCCAGGAACTGAAACAGAGGGTAGCCTCCGGGGACACCTCCAACGTGGACTACCACGGTCTCATCGGATTGCGGCGCGGCTGTGGTCGTTCTGAGTTACAGAGAGCGCATTTGCTGCTGTCTCTGAAACACAAGCCCGACAAGGCAATGTGCTTCATCGAGCGGTGCGAGATGGCGGACGAGCGCGACCTCGATTCGGTTAAGGAGAGGGCGAGAATGTCGTCGCTCTTGCTCTACAGGCTGCTCCAGAAAGGTTACACCAGCGTGATGGGTGCCATAATGGACGAGGAGGTGGCTGAGAAGCAGAGGATGAAAAAGGTTCTGGAAGCTCAGGCCCAAGCCGAGAAATTGGAAAACAAAAAGTGCACCGTTTCGTCTCCTACCACTGCGAATCCCGCGGTTTTTCAGGGTGTATTTTGCCGCGATCTTGCGGTGGTTGGAAACCTGCTGTCTCAAACGGGATTCAACCGTTCCATTCCGGTCAAGTACGAGGCGTTAAGCTGCTGATTAAAAGAAAAAAAAAAAATCCAAGAATCTCTGCTTCGTCGCATCTTGTACAGATGGATAAGTTGGAAAATTTTGTCACATTTTTCTTATGTTTTATTCTATATTATTACTTTTATGTTCTCATTTATTAGTTGTACAAAGCTACTATTAATTTGGAAGTCTACTTCTGAAATTTGGAGCTGCTGCGCTAAACTAAGTTTTAAAAATGTTTTTGCATTATATCAACGAGGAATTCTACTTTAAATAATTTACTTAAATATTACTTTTTTCTGATTATAATATTAAATAAATAAATATTTTTAATAATAAAATAAATCATCTAACAAATTAATTCATTTCCATATTTTTATTTCTCTTCCATCAAAATAACTTCCTCTATTTTATTTTACTTTTTTTATCTATTTTTTTCGTTATTTGTTTTACTTATTTCTTTCTATCTCCCTTTGTTGTACTGTTCATCACGAGGAATTTGCAAGGTCCTTTATGAAAAGCACGTCGTCTTCTTCCGTCCGAGTCCTCCAATTCCCAGCTTGCATCGTTATTCAAAATAATTTTTGTTTCTCCAACTAAGTCAACACAACTCCTCAACTAGCACTTGTAGCTATAAATTGTTAGTTTTCATAGTCGTAAGTATCCTATTATTTTCTGCTTCAAATTAAATAATTGAGTTTAACTTTTCTCTCATAAGATCAATTATTGAATATTAACTATCTTATAAACTATTTTTCATGGCTACAGTCTGAAGTCTGCTATATGATAAAGTTTCTTGGGTAAATGATTAATTAGACTCTTAATTGTATAAACCATGGTCAATTAACAAAAAATAATAATTTAGTCTTTGAGTGTGTAAAAAAATATGATAATTATGTTTTAATTTTAGTTTTGTGAGATTATTTTGTCATAAATTAAACAATGAATTTGATAATAAATTAGAAAACCATTTTGTTATTAATTTATAGTATCTGATTATTATTATTATTATTATAAAACTAAGTGATAATTTTCACCTTTTAAACATTATGAAAAGAAAACATATTTTTCAATTTTCCTGTGCACTACCAGGATACTGTCTTCTTTTAACATTCAAGAAATTAGGGATTAAGAAAAAGATGGATATAATATTAAATAAGATCGAGTGTTTAAAAAATAAGAATTTTTTTAGAAGCAATGAAACTTGTGCTATTATTATTTTTATATAAAAATGTTCACATATTAAATATCACGAGAAATATTAGTATCTATTTAGATTCGCGCCGTAATATTTGACAATTATTATTTGTGTTATTATTTATTTTTCTTCTATTTTATTTTTCAAATTTTACGTGTATCATGTTTTTCTCTTGAACGTGAAAGTATATGTGTGTACCCGTTGGTCATTCTGATTCGAACCTCGACAAAGACTCTTCAAAATATATTTACGCTTCTTCACAATATTTTTTAGTACTTTTATATCGTCTCTCATATTAATAATTCTTACGGTTTTATAATTAGCATTATAAAGTGATCTCTAACATGCAAAATTTATAAAAAAAATAATAAAATAAACCCATTGCTTCTCTTGTGAAAATTGAAAAATAACTACCACGATAATTAATTAGAAAAGTATGCAGTTGAAATTAACTAAATGAAATATTGAATTGAAACAATTTTAAAGATAATTTCAAGAAGTAATACAAATTACTAATAAATTATACGCTATTTATTAAAATAACTAGTTTTCTTTATGAATACGAGTTTGTTAGAAGAAACCTATATACATGGTCAAAAGCCCAGAACTATAGTGTTTGACTACATATCTAAAGTAGGTTTCATAATAAATCTTATATATTAAAATACGCGACATGCTAGAATTCGATGTAATTACAGCATTTTCTTTGATATGGCATTGGTCCATTGAAGATGATGTGTGTGTAACAAGGTTACTTGGAATTAGGTCAGGAGCTGAACAAGTATGTGTAGGTGTTTGCAGTAATTGGACAGAATCCAAGAGCTGCTGAAAATAGTGGAGGCAACTGTAGAAGGGCATGATGAAGTGTTGCAGAAGGGAAAAAGTGGTCAGTTTTCTAATCAGTTTTGCATTCACATACAACAAATCCGAAAAAGGTCTAATCTTCACTCAATACAAGAAAACAAAGGATTAGAGAGGATACGTCAATTCAACTTTTACCATCACAACTCTTTTACCCATGTGTTCCGTACCAGTAAATTTTGTTTCAACAGTTTTTTTATATACAGATATTAAGTATTATTACACACGTAAAAGTTTACACTAGTGTTTACGTATGGACAAATTGAAGAGGGTCGTTGGGAATCAATGCAGAAAAGCTTGGATTGAACCTTGGAAGCCTAATAATTGTCTTTTGTTTGAGGCGTGGTTTCTGATACACGCAAAAGCTTGTGTATTTCTTCTTCTGTGTAAGAGACGCATTATTACACTGTCATCTGTGAGCTTCCACCTTGGAGGAAGGATCCAACTGTTGCCAGAAAAAGTTTCAAGTTATTCACATTCGCATTTGCTGGTTTTGAAGACACCAACTTAAAATATTAGAGAAAATGATTCACTCAGCTAATAACAACAAATGTGACAACTGACGAGGTCAAAGTGCATGCCACTAAGAATTTCCCAGATAAGGGGTGAAAACAAAGCTTTCAAAATCGGCTAACAGTTGGAGTAGCCAAACCGATGCTAAATGCAACTGCGTGTAAATATCTTCTTTCTCACTTGTTTTACGTTTAAGTAAAACAATGGTACCAAAACCGTGTGCCATTATTGGAGTTCATTATATTCTCAGATATAACCATAAGATTCTGTATCTTCATTAAGTAACTCTTGTTTATGGAAAACCATGGGTGAAGTATGCAAGACAAATGAGAATAAAAATTGCAGCCTCGCGGAGAGGAAGGAGATTTGCACATTGTTTAGTAAGTTAGTTGAAATAAACTTGTTACATTTTAATAAATGTGGTTACTCATAGTGGAAAATGTTTGTTCATTCCAAACACAGTCTAACTTAATTTGTTGCATTTACTCGTAACCCACTCAAAACCAAAATAAATAAATAAGTGAAAATATTCCATTTATTTTCTTATACGAATATTTTAATTTGTTGTTGTTTTATTATTTTTTACGCGCCTTTAAATTTCTTGTTAACTTTTGTATTCTTTCATATAGTATATACGTGTTTTTGAAACAGATTTAACAATCACAATAATTCTTATTCATATTAAGAAAATTAAGATTCATGTATAAGATAACAATTTAAATGGAAATTTATGTTAATATATAATGATAATAATAATAATGATACAAAAATAATTGCGTTAAGCATCACCACTAATGTCCGTCACATACAATATCTATAATGAATGGTAAATGTAGTCTTAGATGGCCATTGCACAGCTACCACTGCACTGATATTTGAGTAAATGCTATGAACGAATTTATTTTTGTTTTTAATTATTGTTTTGTTTGAAGTAAGATGTAGAAAACGTAAAGAAAAAAAAAAATATGCTTGATTTCGGATGGTTGAATAAATAACATTGGTGGAACAGGAAAAAAAAAAAAAAAACTCTTTTGCATGTCTCTATCATTCACAGTACATGCAATAAAATACTACTATTTCTGCAAAAATATGGATTAAATATTGGTTAAGCTTTAGTAGGTAGTGATGAACTACTTCTCTGACTGCAGTATATTTTATTTGAATTATAGTTTAATATTGGCCTTGAAAGCATATAACACTTGTGGCGAAAGAAAAGGTGCATCTCACGAGGGTACCATTTCTTTAATTGTTATATACCATTATTCTCTGGTCAGAAGGCATCTACATAAGACATTGTGTAGTCTTTTCTTTTTCTTTTCCTTTAAATATTATATAGTCCTACTAGCTAACCATGTCTGAGTTCATCATTTCAATGTCTTCAAATATAACCTATATAATTTTTTTAGTCTTTCTTTTATATAGTATGTGAAATTAATTTAATGAAACTTGAGGAGTACTAATATTTGAAATTTTTTTCCATAAATATTTATAGGAGAATGAAATTCAACTTTAAAACAAATTTAATTTAAATTAATTTTATATGTATATAAAGTTAATATATGACCCATACTTTATAAGTAGAGTTTAATATTTATACACCGTAAAATGTAGAAAATAAAATACTCACATTTAACAAAAAAAAGTCATAATAGATATAATTTTTTTAATAAAATTATTGTAAAATTCAACATGTCTATATGGTGATAGTGTAAATTCTCTTTACACTGACAATATATGCAATATTTACCTGTAAAGAATTACATCTTTCTATTATTTTTATGTATTTTTAATTCCCTAAGTTTTGGTTTAATTTAGAATTTATTCTTCTACCTCATTTTTTAATATATGTATATACATTTCGTGATCCATAAAAAGTAAGTGTTATGGAAAAGATATTAAAACCATTTATTCATTAAATTTCCTTTCTCAAAATAAAAAGAAAAGATAGGTTTAATCTAAATTGCTTTAGATTAAATTGAAACTGTTTGGATAATAAAAGAAAATAAAACGAAAAAGTAAGGGTATTATAGGGTGGGGTTTTGTTCCCCCAAAGACTTCTAAAATTCTACGTGATTTTTTTAATCTACTTTTTGTTACTAAATGAATTTTACGTTTGTTGCATAAAATAAATTTTAGCCTAACTCACTTATAAAAACCGTATGAAGAGCTTAATTGTTTAGATAATACAGTTAACATGAGCCTTTAAAATTTTGAAAGTTATAGAAATTCCGAAACGTATAATACACCTATTTAAAAGAATAAATTTGATTATGCAGGATTATGGGAGAAAGGCACAAACAGAAGAGGTTTGAATTTGGGAATTTTTGAAGACGTGATGTTTGAATGAAGGGAACATTGAAAAGAGGTTAAGTGGTGGCAGAGCCACCATGTGCTCCTATCATGTGCCTTCTTTTCTCTCCAGATAAGCATGGATAATATACCCTCTTTTCTAATGTGTTGGAGGAAATATCCCATATATTCTTACCACATTTTTTAATTCAAATCATACTATTTTTATTAATGATGAAGGTTACCATCATATTTCACAATAAAATGTGTAAAAAATAAATTAATGAAAAGGGGTACAGAATAATACTGTTAAAAGGTAAAAGGACGACCAGTGTTGTTTTTTGCGAGACATGGGGAATCGAATTTCATTACCAGTTAGAAAGGAAAAAAAAGTATGGTCTGTTGTTTTCATGTAGCTATATGTGAAGGGACCTATCAATTGTGAGATGTTACTATTCAAAAGTAACATAGCCATGGCTCAAGTTACAACCTATTTAGTAGGATAGTGGCTACTAATGTATGTTTATGTTCCATGATTAAGGACAGATAGAGCAGGAGACATGCATTTAAGTTTGATTAAGACGCAATTATTGGCATTAAAGGCAGATAGAATGGATCGTGTTAGGTATTCCTCGTACACATGACATTTGCCTCAAGGAACGTTAGAGTCCAACGTAGAAAAGTTCTTATCTTTGTAAGAAAGATTACGACACAGTTCAGCAGTTTTTTTTTTCTAATGACGGTTTAAAGAAGGTTTCGAGGAGGGTTCCTAAACCATCACTTTTAGACACTTTGTTAAGAAAAAATTATATTAAATGTAGGTTTGCACTGTTATTATATATTTCTAAGGTTAAAAATTATTGTGCTTGTTTGTACTGAAATATAGGAAATATAAATCAATATATATATATATATATATATATATATATATATATATATATATATATATAAAGTGATTCATATTTTTAAACTGTGTAATAAAATAATATAAGATTCAATATATTTATTATTATAATTATATCT
>Ga0099824_1009935_pt1 | contig 11481 bp, 8 predicted proteins | sample SiratrowhiteBW_FD_76837 | JGI IMG/M metagenome (GOLD analysis project Ga0099824, IMG submission 76837) | Root nodule microbial communities of legume samples collected from California, USA - Siratro white BW | ecosystem: Host-associated > Plants > Roots > Nodule | place: USA: California... | reverse complement strand
TGCACGATTGAGCAATCTAAGCTAACAATAAACTTCTCTAATTGTCCCTTTTATGTATCCATGGATACTTTCCATCTTGCCTTGGAATACTTCAGTTAATCTCTAGCATAATATGATTTAATAGTGGTTGTTCCTATCCATTACAAAGACTAAATCTAATCACCATCACCTGCCCATGTCAACCAGTGATATATAGAGTTTAGATAGGCATTTGAATCATAACACTTGGAAGCATTTAAAATAAAATAAAAAAATAGATCAAAAGCTACAAGTCAAAGATTCCAATCACAAAATAACATTACATATGAACCAATAATGAGTAGAATGACATAAGAGCAATTCAAAAACATGAAGAAAATAACTCGATAACAAGAATAAGAGGACAAATGTGAATTTAAAAAAAGGAAACAAGATTGTAATATAAATCAAAGATCCAATTAAAGTAGAAAATGTGGAGAACAGTTGGATGGAAAAGAAAGATATATTATTAGTGAAGACTTCATTATCATCTTTAAGATAAACACCCGTGGTTGAATCTCCTAATAACCAGGATAACATTTTAAAATCTTTAATCACTCTCTGAGTTTCTAAAATGATCCAAAGTTTTCATATATAAAAAGAGAGATAACAACTTATATAGTCACCCAAGGTTAAAGGCCAAAAATTATTAAGTAACAATTGTAAGTTTGGAGTTGGGCAAGATTTGGAGAGATTGAGTTTCAAAAAACATTTCTAAAATGGTGTCTGCACCCTATTGACTATCTGAGAGAGGTTAAAAAATTAAGTAAATCTTGAGCATTTAAGTTCTCACTGAGGAGACAAACAAGAATGATAAATGAGCCAAATCACATAAGGAAACATCATCTTTAACCCAAAACCTTAAGACATTAAGTTTGTAGGCTTCTTTCTTATATGTTGTTCAACTTTCTCATTTCTACTCAATGTGAGACTTAGACTCACACTTGGATACCTAACAATCTCCCCCTCAAGTAAGAGTCCATCTTCTCATTGGTACATTCCCCCTCGAGCAGAAGTATTTTCAAACACGAGTATCTTAGTCACAAACGATCCTCACTTGTCCCGCCGTTTACATACTTTAACAGGACACACTTTCCTGAAACCTCTGTCAGGAAGACTTTCGATACAGGGATCAAACTGTACTCGTCTGAGTTGGTCACCATCACAGACCATCGGTTCTGATATCACTTGCTGGAAAAATCGAGGGGGGAAACACCGAGGAGAACAAACAACAAGTGACATCAGAGCTAATTTATTTATTTTTCTGGGAATTTACTTGACTGACTGATGAAGCCTAATTATGATAAAATTATTAGTTTGAATGGGACTAGTTGCATAAATGGAGAGGAAACCTGAAAACAAGTCTGATAAAGACTATGCTTTTGAGCATGAGATGGTTTGTGGCTATATTCGTCAATGGGTAGATGATCATGTTTTGAACCATATTGCTAATGACACACATGCGAAGACTTTGTGGGACAAGTTTGAAACTTTGTATGCTTCAAAATCAGGGAACAAGAAATTATTTTTATTGAAGGAGGCTATGAATTTGAGGTACAAAGAAGGTACATCTATTTCTGATCATTTAAGTGAATTTCAAGGTTGTTTTGATCAATTATCTTCCATGGGTGTTAAATTTGAAGATTAAATTTTGGGACTTTGGTTGCTTAATACTCTTCCTGATTCATGGGAGAATCTTCGTGTTACTTTAACTAACTCTGCTCCTAGTGGTGTTGTGACCATGGATTTCGTAAAAACTGTTATTTTGAATGAAGAAGTCAGACGTCATACTCAATAGGCTTCCTCTTCATAAGCAGAAGTTTTGGTTACTGAAAACAAAGGGAGAGGTAGGGACAGAAATCAAGATGGAGGTCATAGAAGTAAAAGCAAGTGCCGAAGCAAATCAAAGTCTAAGCGAAAACCCTTTGAGTGCAACTATTGTGCAAGAAAGGTCATCTTCAGAAATATTGTTATAAGCTGAGAAATGACAATGAAGACAAGTAAGAGAAGAAGAATGATGAGAATGGTAATCGTGTTGTTACCACTACTACAAATCATCTTGTGATAGTTTATGGATTAATGTTGCCTGTGATGATTCTAGTTGGGTAGTTGATAGTGGTGCTAGTTTCCATGTTGCTTCCAAGAAGGATTTTTTCTCATCTTATACTCCAGGTGTTGAAGATGGGTAATAATGATACATCAAAGGTAATTGGCATTGGTACTGTTTGTTTGAAAACCAGCAATGAGACAAAGCTTATTTTGAAAGATGTCAGGCACGCACCAGATATCCGTTTGCATTTGATCTCTGCTAGTGTTCTAGTTGATGATGGTTATTTTAATACCTTTGGTGGTGCACAATGTTGTTTACTTTAAACTGATGGAGCTTGAAAAGATTTATACAGATGACAATAGTTCTGATATAATGACAGAGACTTTACCGAAAGGAAAGTTTGAAACTTATCAGTTTATTTCTAGGTTGACATTTGTCTTTCTTAAGTCAGAGGAGAAGTTTGTTGTGTACGTCCAACTCAAGTTAGGAAAATGGCATCAATTTTAAAAGTGTTTTCCTATCTCTTAAAAGATAATGAATGGGGAGTTAGTGGAGATCTAACTTGAGTGAAGACTGAAATGAGAGTGCCCACTCTGTTGCCTTTTTTTTTGTTTTTATTATTTTTTCATTTTGCTTTTCTGTTTTCATTTCTCATTTTCATCTTGATTTTGTGACCCCACCTCTTTATCTTTATTTTTTTTTACAACATAAATGGACTGCCAGAAACCGCTCTTTGGACCCCACTTATTCATGTTATTTCTTCGTTGTTAAATGTTCTTACTCGTAAAGTTAAGACATCATATCAGAGTCATTCCTAAACATAATAAACTTGTATTTAATCTTGTTTAAGCGTAAATATAATATCTATATGACATAATTATTTATATTGCTACTTTTCTTTTTATAGGGATGCTATATTATTTAATTCTGTTTAATCAATGTTTTTATATGTTTTTATTTGTGTAGTTATTGGGAGCAAACAAATAGAGGTGTCTCGATTTGTGGGTGGAGGAAAAGTCTGAAGAAGTGATGGTCCTGGGTGGGGTTGAGCACTTTTGTAAACCAACCACACTATTTTAGTGAAGTTTCAATATGTGAAACAATTTTATAAGAGGAAAATTTAACTAATAAAGTCATGAATTTGTCCTGTTTTGCATCATGGTTTGAATTTTAAAATCATCTTTATTTCAAAGTTTGTAACTTATATTTATTATGATTACTTCAAGAAGGTCTTCTATTCGAAACAGAAAATGAAGAAAGTAACGTTAACAATGAGGTTAATAATAGTTAATAATAAGAAGATAAGTATTACACCTTCTAATTGGATGTCATCACATTTCGGGTATAAAGGATTGCAATCTTTATATCGTAACATTCAAGAGCATCTAAACTATGTCCGAAATGACATTAGCATCTTAGGAAGATAGGCAGTTTCACTGTTAATGATACACTATTACATTATGCTCATATCAATATATTGAGATTGCAATTAACAAATTGTATTCAATTGCTAAAAGAAGACATTTGTATGTTAAGTGTCCTAAAAAATAATATAATGATTAATTGACTTCATTACATTATGTAACACATGATAAAACATATGAATAATAATATGACTCTTTTATATGTCATGCTCATATTACATGTCTTCAACATTAACTTATCTTCCGAGACACAACACGTGTGTATCTGTGTTGGATAAATTTTTTTGACAAAAAGATATTGCACAAATTGAATATCTTTGAACTGAATGGTGACAAAAAAATATTGTATAAATTGAATATCTTTGAACTGAATGATGTGTAACAACATAGTATGGTAGATGATGATGATGACGACGACGAACATGATGAAGAGCTACCATTGACAATCATGTTAAAAAAGTACACTCCAAACATTAGTCTCCCAGTACCCTATGATTTTTAAATATATTCACTATATTCACAAATGATGATTGATATTCAAGACTTATAACAAAGATTAAGTAATTTAAGCATGAATGTGCGTAATTTTTAGATGGATAGACACACAACATATGATAATTTACACATAAAAATATAAAATTTGTAAATGGATATACATACCAGATATGATAATTTGTGCATCAATATATATGCAATTTACATGCAAATATGCGGACTCAAGTGGACAATGTGAAAAAAAAAAAAAAAAACTAGTGCAGGGCAACATTAAGGAATTCATCAACTCTTTCGAGTGATATTTGTATGCATGGTGATAATTACTATTATATCTTCTTTTATTGTAATGTAACTTTTAGTTTAATATACTTCTTTGTTTAATAATATTAAATTTAAAATGTTGTTTACATATTTTAAAATTATTTATATTCTAACTTTTTCTTAAATTTAATTATTACAAATTTCCATGTTAAACCAATGACTGAAAATTCCAATTTTTTTTATTGAACGCACTTTAGGAACCATACTGGAAATAATTTTTCTAATATCACACCACTACCGTATACATGTAATAAATAACATTTGATTTCAAATTAATTTTAACCCTAAATGTGAAATTTCCATTCTTACAATTTCATTAATAAAAAATTAATTAACCCTAAACTCAACTAATTTATCATATTTCATTGTAAATTAAATTTAATCTTGAAGGGCAACTGTGTAATTCCATATTTTTATAATTTTTTAGAAAAAAAGTCATCACTCATATCAACCTCATTTTTAATATTTTGAACGAGAAAGGAAAATTTATAATCTTACAATTTTATCAATTAAAAAAATTAAAATTTCAATCACACATATTATATTACTTAATTTTTTTTTATTTTTTTTTAAATTTCATCATTTTTCTTTAATCCAAACAATATAACTTTTCACACAGTTTCTTCTTAAATCAATTTTTAAATATAAACAAAGTCTTTTCACTCTCTTTTCATTTTATTTTCATCACTTTCCATTTCAATGTCTTCTCAAAACAAACAAATCCTAAAAGAAATATAATAACTATTTGCAAGTATATCTCCTCCTCACTATCTATTGTGAGAAAAATAAGATATTTCAATTGCTTCTAATATTTTAGTTCGTTAATTTGTCAAACCAACCTCATGTTTCTATAGACCCACACATTTTTATTTCAAGTTCATCCATTAACTAGAATTTTTACTTGACTTAGATTTTTTATCTATTTCTCTCCATTCTCCGTACTTGGATTCCAACACCTCCTTCCAAAAACATGTGCTTTTAGTGGCCACCTATATGCACTTAGTTAGAAGGGTCTTCCTCAAAATCTTATTATACTATATTTCTTGTCATCTATCCTCCTTGGATTGGCAAATTGTTTTTCATTTTATCCAATTAATTTTCTTTTCCTTCTCTTCCCCATTCCACAAGAATTCTCTCTATAGCTTCTCCACCTCCTTTACCATTGTTGTCGTCATTTTGAAAAATGACATGTAGAATTTGAGTAAGGTAGTTAAGATTGATTGATTTAATAGAAAAATACCTTCGAACAAAGGATAAATGTCTCTTCTTCCATTTTTCCATTCACTTGCTTATCTTTATAATACTGGTTCCAAGCTTGAATCTTTCTGGAATTTTTCAAGACAAGTAATTCTAAGTATGTAAATAGTAACTCCATCTAGACATTATTCAATATCATTGTCAACCTTTTAATGAAATTACTCTCTACACATATATTTCCCATATTACTCTTGAAGAATTTAACCCTTAAGCTTAAATTCTAGTTTATAAGTATCTTAAAATTCTTTTAAGAACCATAATGTTTTAAATCGATGTCTCACACAAATAATTTTTCATCTACAAATTGTAATAATAGCCTAATTTCACATCCTTCACAACAACTTTCACCCCTTAACAACATATTATTAGTCTTAGCCTGCCTTAACAACATATTATTAGTCTTAGCCTGTCTTATCAAGATCTAAGACTTTAACAATTTTAAGGAAGGGAGACAGGGGATCCTCTTGCTTTTGTCCTTTAGATTGAAAAAAATATTCCATGGTTGGACTTCCATTCATCAAAACTGAATCGACATGGACTTCATACACTCTCTTATCTAACTAATCTATTTCAGACATAATTTTAGCTTCTTAAACATCTAGTATAAAAAATCATAGAATTCGAGCCTTTTTACCTTGTATGCCTCTTCATTTTTTACTAAACTCCATGAAATAAAATTCCCCTTTAAGAAATACACTTTGTAATAATAAAACATTAATAAAACATTTTTCAATTTGTTCAACTTTGACCATAATGTTTACATATACATCAAGACCAAGACGATAGAAATGTATTCATTCAAGTCTATATCGTTATTTCATTTGACAACCAAGTATTGTCTGTGTTATTCATTGTGGCCTAATTAGATCAAATCATAACCAAATCATAACCCATTCTGGTATAGAAATTAAGTATGTCAAATCACAACCAAATCATAACGTTTGAGTTATTATATTTTTAAATAAAAAAATAATTTTTATTATATAATTTTTGACCTAATAATAAATTATTAATTCAATTATTGATATCAAAACTAAAGTCATTAATTCAATTTCTAGTAGAATAATCGTTGAGGAATAAATTGTTACATATGACATCAATTATTTTTTATAGAGAATAGATGACATCAATGATCTCATGAAAAAGGGCATGTAGTACTTTTTTACAGGTCTTATTGTTATGTAAATTTTAATCCTTTTCCATTTGATTATTAAGTTAAAATAGCCAGAACAAGAGTCTTTCAATATTATTCACTTTGACCTTAATTTTTGTTTATCCAAGAACTTTTTTTTTTTCTATAAGTTAACTTCTTAGGGTCAATGCCATTTTTCTCCTCTTCATTGCTTTAACGAAAATTTCCTCTTCATCTAACATGTGAAGCTCCCCAATTAATAAAATCTTCATTCTTTGTGCTATGTCTATGAAGACTTCTTATTCGTTTCTTCAAATCTTCTTTTAGTATGTTTAAATTCTCTTCGATCACATAAGTGCCCATTCCTGAGACTTGATATCTTTTCCAAAATTCCTTAATAGCTTCCCCAAAACCTTCATCACACAACCATGTGTCCGAAACTTTAATGGCTTAGGTCCTAATCCTAATCCACAAAAGGTGATTTTAGGAGTAAAGGACGATGACCAGAAATAAGCCCTACACCTAACCAATCTTGTTATTTATATCTTGTTTATTTTACTGTTAATTGAACAATTTGATTTTATTTGTATAATTTATACCTTCTCTTCATTGATGGAACATCAACCTAACACCATATTTTCAATAAAGATATTGAACTTCTGTACTTTTGTCCTTTTTTTCCCTTCTTTATCCTTCCTAATTAAGTTGAAATCTCCCAACAAACACCATTTATTATTTATAGCACGTTGCCTACCTTGGAATATATCACCCCACAAAAAAAAATTAGTTGTTTTTTTTTTCTTTTCGATATCCACAAGGTGAGTGAATGTTCAACATTGTATATTCTATTTGATCCTTCTCCTCGTAATCTAATGTAACCCTTACCTTAAATGCACCTTCTAATTTGAAGACTCCCTTACATCATATACACACAAATCTCAAACCTTATTAATGGCTGACGATTGCACTCATTTTATCTCCCTTTTACCTCAAAACAATTGGCACACCTCCTTTATTCTCCATTTTTATTTTCGGTTGACAAATAAATTAAACAAAAGCGGATTACCGACAAAAATCTTAAAATTTAGAAAACAAATTGCTTTAGACTACCAATACGGAATTCTTTGACTAACACCAAATTCATTGTTCATTCATTAATCTAAAACTAGTAATGATAACAAGGCGGGTACGAATAGTACCTATCCCTGTCTGTCTAAAAAATTGCCTCTTATTACACATATCACTACTTGCCAAGTATTACTGAAAAAATACTTGTAGATTTTTCTGTATCCGCAAATAGCTAGGTATGCCGATAAATATTTTTTTTATTTTGAATAAAATTATGCAAAAATATTTTTTTAAAATATAAACTCATAAAAAATAACAATTTTAAAGTAGGTCAAATAAAATTGCATAATAAAATATAAGTGTAAATAAAGTTAATACTTCTAGGAAACAAATTTGAATAAGTTGAACCATAAAGCATAAGTTTTAAAAGATTATTTTTTTAAAAAAACAACTTCAATTTCATAAGTATAACTAAAAAATATATATTTATAGAAAATTAATTTTCTAAACAAATTTTTAATGATTAATATTCCTCTTATCAATGGTCACTTGATTTTTTTTTTAAAATATTAAAATAAAATTTATTAACCGTGATTAACTGGTAATAAATATCCACAGGTTAGATATCATGATAATTATAAGCACTCCAAGATAATTAAAATATTCTTACCTTACGTATCCATTAAATATGTTATTTAATATCCATTACAAGTTTTTCGCGTTAAAAATAATGTTTCCTTACACTCACTTTTTATATTTTATCTATTATTTTAGATATCTCATTAGAATGGATTTTTCCATAATTTCCGATATCATTTTATAACAATGAATTCTATGTTTAATTTAATTTTGTAAAACCAGTTCAATAATTAAGTGAAATTTGCAATTTCTAATATACTATTATTTAACTATATCATTAAATTATTCTAGATCTTCCCATAGATATTAATTAACATAAAATCTCATACCTAACAACTTATATCTATCTTGCTTGCTTAATATTTTTTATAAAAATGATGAATGATATACGTAAAGTAATAACTATAGAAAAATTAAATATTTGAATGAGAATAAATAACTAATTATTAAACAATGCCTGCTTTAATATAAAATTAACTGTTTATATAGAATAAGATAACTAGTAGAAATAAAACTTTAAAAAGTATAATGAGTTTTTATTATTATGACTGAACTAATGGGTTCAACTTGATCTTAATTTGATTATATTAGCAAATTCAAATAAACCAATTCAATGCTAAGTTTAATTTTATTTTAAACTTGAACCAATCTAGCCAGGGAAGGATAGTGATCCTCTTCTTTTAATACAAGATAAGATAAAATAAAATAAAATAGAATGTGTTTATAAAGATTCCACCTCACTAGACATAATACTAATTTACAATACATTAAAGGAAATCATACTTTTTGAGTTGGTTTGTAAAAATGAATTAAAATTTCCTAATATGATATTAGAGTATATCTTAAAAAAGGTTGATTGAATCCACCACAAGTTATTAAGCTAGATAATTATTGTAAGTTAATTTATAAGAATAAATTAGGTTTAAACTCACTTTCCAATATTCATAACATTTTTTACTTTTAACATAGTTATTTAATTAACAAATGATAAATAATTATTATGTGAGAATCTATCCTGTTGATAAATAATTATGGATTGATTTTGTTAGAGTAGATTAATGAATAATAAATAATTATTATGTGAGAATTATTATGGATTTCGTAATTATTCCAATATGATGTTGTTATTTGATGTACTCTATATATAGACTCTCTACTTATAAAACATTTTCTTTCATCAAGATATAATAAAAGAGATATATTTTCACTCTAAAAAAAATGTTGGAGATTCCACATTGACTAGGGATGAGGTCTTTCTTTCAATAGTTTATAAATGGATGCAAACCTCACCTTAAAAGTTGGTTTTGTAAGATTGAGTTAGATTTAAATTCCATTTATTAAGATGGTATCAGAGGTCTATCTTAGCACGGTTCTTGGGTCACCCGCTATCGGACCACCCTTAAACAATATAGTCCCACGCACGAGTTGAGCAGTCTCGACGTGAGGGGGTGTGTTGGAGATCCCACATTGACTAGAGATGAGACCTTTCAATAGTTTATAAATGGGTGCAAACCTCATCTTAAAAGTCAGTTTTGTAAGGTTGAGTTGGATTTAAATTCTATTTATTAAGAATAATGTCTCATTTGATTGGTTTTCCATTTTGGCCAGTAAATTGCAAGAACTTATCAACATCCTTTTCATGTTATTTACTAACAAACATGTAATGTGATTTTCACTTTTATCTAAAATTTGATAAAATTTTGACAATATTTCAAATTGCCCTCCAAAGTATATGAAATAAAAGTGGTAACAAAACACCACACTCAAGTATGTACTTGAATAACAACACAAAATTGTTTCAACTGTCACTTTTATCTAAAATTTGATAAAATTTTGACAATATTTCAAATTGCCCTCCAAAGTATATGAAATAAAAGTGGTAACAAAATTTTGTGTTGTTATTCAAGTATTCAAGTATGTACTTGAATAACAACACAAAATTGTTTCAACTGAAATTTTCATCAAATTTAAGATTAGACTTACAATGTATACGTACTAACCAATTATGAAAAATTAATAAACTTTCGAAATTATCTAATCGGACAATTCAAGATTTAATACAAATAATTAATATTTAAGTACTTGTACTAAATCTGAAAGAGGAACTATAATTCACTTAATGTGTGAATAGATACAATAGTTTAAATAAAATTAGTACAACAAAAACGAAATATATCACGTAGACATATTACAATACATCTTATTTCTATAATTAATTTAAACTACACATTTCTTATCTATAATACATTTTTTTAAATGACTTATAATTTAATCTCTAAAATTTTAAACAAACTAAAGACTAAATAATTAAGTCACTCCCAAAATATTTCAAAATTCAAACTTAACTTTTAAATAACACATTTAGAAATTTAATACAAAATTTCAATTCCAACGATGACCAAAACAATAATCTATTTGAGACATTTTTTTATTAGATATTTGTTCATTGTCGTGATTGAGATAAAAAAAAAAAACACAATTTTAATTTAAAAAAAATAGATATTGAACACTAATCTCAATAACGAATATTCGCACACAAATGCTCGTCTATTTGGATACAAATGTTCGTCACCTCGACATAGAGATGAAAGCAAAATACGAAGATGATCTCAAACAATTCCATAATCACTTTGTCGCTATTACAACTGGAGAAAAAGAGATGAGAGATTTCATATTACCTAACATCGAAATGTGATCAAGAATAAGATATGATCGACATATTTAAACAGTTTTACATCAGATCATAAGACATTTGAGGTAAACATCCACATTTACCTTGATTATCCTCATCTTAGCATCAAGGGTCAAACATAAAAAAAAAAAAAAAAAAAAATAAAATAATTTTAAAAAAAATTTTCGCACATTTTTTTAATTATTTTTTTTTTTTGTTTGTTTAAAAAAAATGATTTTTTTTTTTTTTTTAATTAGTTTTATCTTGTAACAAAAAAATTTATTTTTTTAAAACAAAAACAAAAAAAAATAATTTAAAAAAAATTTTTATAATTTTTTTTAAAATTTTTTTATTTTTTTTTTTTTTTTTTTTTTTATGTTTGACCCTTGATGCTAAGATGAGGATA
>Ga0099824_1009931_pt1 | contig 11483 bp, 6 predicted proteins | sample SiratrowhiteBW_FD_76837 | JGI IMG/M metagenome (GOLD analysis project Ga0099824, IMG submission 76837) | Root nodule microbial communities of legume samples collected from California, USA - Siratro white BW | ecosystem: Host-associated > Plants > Roots > Nodule | place: USA: California... | reverse complement strand
TTGCTGGATCATCTGCTGCTGCTGTAGGGCTTGATTTCCTTGGGAACCCTGTGAATGATTTTGTTGCAGTAAAGCATTTGCACTTAATGTGGGCTGTTGAAGGAGTTGCTGCTGCTGCTGCTGCTGTTGCTGTGGGGGTAAATGGGGACCTGGGAAACCACCTACATGTGAATTTTGCATTGAGCCTGGAATTAAAGAAGGTCCAGCTCCTTGCAAAGCAGAAGAGGGACTCGGGTTAGAATTATTGAATGAGGATCCTTCTCGCTGAAGGGAGCCAGGGCTAGAATTCATTGAATTTTGCCTCATGAGAAGATTCTGGTAGCTGGTAAGAGCTAAATGGGCTGACCCACTCAAAGCACCACGATTAACCATATTATGAGTGCTGTTTATGTGGTTGTTCAATCCAGGATTCATTGCCATCAGCTTATTGAGTGTGTTTCTATCAGTTGGCAGACCATGAACACTTGCCATCTGCTCCATTTCCTGCATCTTTTGCATCTGGAGCTTTGAGGCTGTTGCTAGTCGAGGATAATTTTTCAAACTCTCTGCACGTAAATGTTGGATCAATGTAATGACAATGTAAAAATATATTTCCAAAAGCCGAAAAATGAATCAGCTTCAAACAATAAGAATAGTAAAAAGAAAACTCCAGGGTAATATAATCATAAAAACCAGAAGCAAATTACCAATTGCCCCAACTTTGTGCTCTTCACAAATATCAATTAGGTCTTTCATGCTGTTGACCACCTCCGATATCTGTCAACCATTGTAGCAAGAAATTAGGATTAAGAAATCACATAGCATAACAAATGACTAGTTTTTTTTATAGTACTCAACACTTTACAAAAAATTTGAACTACAATTTTATAGCATACCTGCAAACATCTCACATATCTTTTAGAAAAACCCAAGTCATTAAGTGATTGCGACTCCAAAACTTTTGCAAGCTGGCGCCCCGCTGACAACACCCTGATGCAAAAATAAACATTACTTTAAGCTTGAGTCCAGTCTCTTTGTAATTGTTAACTTGAACTAGGCTCACAACTCAACCCACCAAACAAATCAATAAATATATGTAAAACAACTAATAATATAATTTTCTTATTAATCGAACTAATCAATGTCAAAGACTGTTCTAACCAGATACTTTTTAACCAAACATGGCTTATAAAATGCCAACTAGAGAGTATGTTTGACAAAAGGGAAGCAGAATCTCAATTTCTAATCTATATTTAATTAGAGATGCTCTTAATCTTGAAGAAACTCATTGTAAAAATATAAAAAAAAAAATTGTGAAGCATAAGCACCAGAATGCACCAAATATGCCCACAGGGGAAAATCTGGTACTACAATAAGATCTTTCCGTTTCCTATTTTATGGTTATTGACTATCAACAAAATTTTTTCTCCTCTCATTTCCCCCGTGGTTCTACAATTGGATTGCCATATTGCGTTTAGAAAAGTAACAATAAAAATGTTCAATAACTTTTTAATGAAGTTGTATTTTTGAGTTAAAAGTAATAACATGAAACATGCTTAAACCCAAAAAAGTCTGTATCACCAATTCACTAACAGCATTTGCTACACCTCCCCTCTGCCCCAAAGAAAGAAAAAGAAAACATACAGAGAATCCAGTAAATAGGAAGAAATAAAGTTTGCACCATATGTTTTCTAGCCATATCACAGTATGCACCATTACAAGAATAAAACATCACACAAGCTGTGCAGTAAAGAAAAATATATAAACTGAGAACGATTTACTAAAATATACCATACATTAAGGAACAACAATGCATTGACTTACATGTTGCTGTTAGTTTGCAAGTCTTGCTGAGAAACCCCATCAGCCCCACTTTCAGCAATTGTATTCTGGCATTTTTGAGCCACCTGAACTAATTGGCTGACCTGAAAAATTGTAAACCATATGAATTAGCAGCCAAATCAATACCTCTATTATGCCATACCAATCAATCTTGAGACAGGTGATCTTTTTTATTCCTTGTCTATTAGGACGTTAAAGCTTTCACCTTTCATTTCCATGATCTCCCCTTTTTAAAATAAGGGGAAGTTTCATTAATTCGCACCAATTTCCTTACCCAATTTTCCATATATTACTACTGTCACCATTCACCAATTTTCATTTATGCATAATGTCATGAGAAATATGATGGAAGAATTCAAGATGTGAGGAGTTAATTATACAACAAGCATGCTCATATGCATAATTTTTTTCTACAGAAATATTCTGAATATGCAAAGTAAACCACTCAAGGGTAGTCCCAACACCCACAACTGTCCATTAAAACCAGGCAACAAATGGGGATTTATTCAACCAAAATATTCTATCAAATAGCACCATCATCTATTCAAAACAAAGAATGACTGCAAAAGTGAAAAGCAGTCTAAACAAAGCACAATCATACCTGTGGTTGGACCAACCTTCGAGGAATAAGTTCTTCATGCCGCCTTGCACAGAACTCCCAAGATAATATCTGTCCAATTAACAAGAATTTCAGGAGGTCATTATATAAAAAAGATTAAAATAAAAAATACATTAAATTAAACTATAGAAACAATTTTGTAACCTTCAAATCTTGAGTGAATATAATGCGAAGTTGGCCTTCACGAACAACACGAAGCTGCTCATATACACTCTCTTGAACTGCTTTTGCATATTCTAACATCATCGCACCAGAAGGAAATCTTATTTCACGAGGCAAGTCCAGAAACAAAAGTTCATCAATCACTCCACTACCAAATTTGATTTCATTAAGTCTAGGTAATACTTCATAAGTTGCCTCTGTGACAAAATCCAGAATGTACATATTAGATTATGAGATTTACATAAAAAAAAATTACAGAAATAGCGTGCTAATTCTCTAGCCTACACGTACATAACGCACAAATTGTGTATCTACCACTATTGCATGCTAAAAATCATAGTTATTTGACCATCTTATTATTGGTTGCATTTAGTTCCGTTAGTTTTGTTAGACTTCAAGGTTAAAGCAAAGTAACAATTAAGAATGTGATATATGGTCACCGGTCAGCACTGACCTCACTGGGTACTTCTCAGCCACAAAATTAAACAAAATGAAACACAAATTGGAATTTTACAATGAAACTAAATTCTCACAAGAACATGCTAGAGAATAACACAAGGACCAGTTAGATTTGGTTTGATAAAGCAGTTTGTTTACATTTCATGTTTTCAAAAATATTTACATGTTTAATTACTAATTTGATCCCTATAACGACACAATCTTTACAGTTTAGTAGTCCCTATACCAATAAATGACTCATTTAGTCACTATAGAATACTTTTTTAACTCATTTTAGTCCTTACACATACTTTTTCATCAGTTCTAGTCCCTATAATTCTGGACAACAGAATCGTACTGTTCCGGCCCTAGAAGATGTGTAGGAACCAAAGGGCGAGTTTCTGATGAAGGGACAAAATAGTAAAGATTGTACGCTTATAGAGACCAAATGAATAATTAATCATTACAAATATCATTTTTCACTGTGTTTCCTATTTATTGAAAGTTGTATAGGAAATGGTGAAAACAATAGTACTTCAATTTATAGTTTCTTACAAAAATCTTTGAAAACAGGAAATAAGGTGACATATTTGTAATAATAAAAAATCTTAAATCATATAGGCTCCAATACTTCCTTTTTCATATACTTACCAAATCCCCTTCCAGATTTAGAACCACAGATGTCACACTGCCACGCATCCTGAACAAAGACAAATCCATGTCACGCATGTATTTATCACAGATTCAATAGCACTAACAGATCGAAAGGGAAAAATGGTATATTCCCAAAAGAGAAAACAAAACAAATGGAATAATTTCAAGTATAACTCTGCTTGAGAAGCATCCTTAGATTTGTCAACAATTACATGCTAAGTTAATAAAATCTATAAACTTTTTTAATGAACAATTGAATAAATGATTATCAGAAAATATTAAGACATCACCCTATTTATTAAGCAAGAAATACAATTCAAGAATAAATAACAAGTCAAAAATTTACCATTGCTGCTGGGGGGAAAACACCAAGTGCATGATGCCCAACATTGTTATATAATGACAAGCACCACCGTTTCTTTGCACGAACAGAGTAGTATTCAGCCACAAATTTTCTCCAGTATGCAATACTATTATCCTGAAGCAAACAGTCAAAATCAATAACAGAGTTGTAACCAACACAAAACTTCAAAAATACCCAAAGCATAAAACAATGCGCTCAGATATAATAAGTTCCTGAAACAAAAAAATAATAATAATCTTGAAGAATAAACAGATGATATAGCGAACATAGATGTGACGCTGAGATAGGCCATCACATGCAGAAAATAAACAGAACTCACATTTGGCCGTTGCCTTTGATGATAGAGATACTGCATCAGTCGACGAGCACATACCCCACTAACACTATTATCATATGGGCGCTTGACAGCAGAAGAGGGCTGCATCACTTGTTGCTGTAACTGCTGTCTCAATTGCATTTGTTGTTGTTGTTGCTGCTGCTGTTGCTGCTGCTGATGTAAGTGCACTCGCTGTAACTGAGGCATTGACTGAAAGAGTTGTTGTTGTCTCAGTCTCTGCTGTTGTTGAAGTAAAGCCTGTAACTGTGGGTTACGACCCTGCAATTGCATGGGATCTTGTCTCTGAAGAATCTGTTGTATAACCTGCTGCTGCTGCTGCATTATATCTTCCTGTTTGATATCCAGTCGAGGTTTCTTTGACAGCTGAGATACGTTATTTGGATCATGAATGAAAGATCCAGGAACATGTGCGCCCATATGGAGGGAAGAAGGGCCAGTTTGAGATGCAGGCAACGATGTAGCACTTGAAGCACCCTGCAGCTGCTGCTGATTCTGCTGCAATTGTTGAACATTCTGATCTTGATGAGAGCTCTGCTGTACTACAGAGGAACCATCAATCACTGATGAGCCAGAAATACTAATATTATTTGATGTAAATGACATGGGTGAGGCAGGTAATCGTAAGTATGAGTCCGTGTTAACACTGGCACTTCGCTGCAAATGGGGGCCACCAGAGAGAGCAGAATTTGCATCTGTGACTAAAGAACTAGCTCCAACACTTGGTGCTGAGTTTGCCACACTGTTCAGAACTGCATTATTCATATCCCCAGAAACAAGACCCAGGTTTGAATGACCGGCTCCTGAAACCGTGCTAGATGAGTTAACAAAAGATGAGCTTAAGTGAGAGTTAACTACACTCTGTGACAGCCCATCTCTTTGAAAGAAAACTCCAGAATGTGAAGATGATTGGGTTAACCCTCCTGTCACCCGCGAAGGTGTCATGGGGGGCATCCCCCCTTGGTGACTGCAGTCTATGTAGCTCTCCAGAGCCAAGCCTAACTGGAACTTTAAATATTCCCAAAAGGCTCATGAACTCTAAGTAACACCCAGATTGTTTGTGAACCACTGATAGTATCTCTCCTTAAATCCTCAAGCTTCACTCTATTCCAAAACCTTTTACCAAACCCACTAACTCCCGTTCAACCAAATGCACCCAAAATTGTTATTCTTTCTCAACACTGGACAGCTTCTGATCTAAATCCAAAACAAAAAAGAAAAAAAAAAAGCATATACACATTCGTTAGTACAAGGAAAACTTCAGTAAAAACAAATACAAGTGACCGAAAAAACCCTGGTTTAGAACCATAATTTTTTAAAACACACCCACAAATGACCAACACCCTTTTCCAAGAAATATCACAACGCAACAATCTCACACATCAAATCCTAATTCCAACCGCTTCACCTACTCACAAGACAGGAATTCGCTTCAAAGAGAAAAAATGAGGTAACAGTTGAGACTGCAGTAAAACCATTTTATATGCATGCAAATGACAAACTATTAAGAGGTCTAAATCCACTCACTTTATTTTCTAATCAGAGCCATGACTACTCACTTTTCCATCTAAAGTGAATCAGAACCCAAATCCGTGTAAAGATCAATATGATAGTGATAAAAACAAAATCCGAAACTCTAAATTCACACATTCAAAAGCCCTAAAACGCAAAATCAAATTCAAAAACATAACAAAGGAACCGGAAAGAACGAACTAGAACTCCAATTCCATTCCAGGCATGCACAATAATTCACAACCATCAACAAACTGAAGTAACCAAAATACGGGAGAAAGTCGCCCACACAACAGAAAACACAAACCTTAAACCTAAAACCACAAAAACAAAAACAAAAGGCAAATAAATTATAATTCTCAACACGAATTTAAAATACAAAAGGTAAACGATTCACTTCAAGATCGATTAGTAGCTGAAAATTGAAAACCCCCAATGAAGCTTTGAAAAGAGTTCAGTGCCAAAACGAATCGTTTAGAACTACTCACAGCGAAAACCGCGAGCTGAAAATAAGAAAGCGAAAGGAAGCGTAATCAATTGAAATCGCGGAGTTTATAACAATGTGGGAGTGACCTGTAAAACCGGTCACGCGCTATTCTTCACCTGCAGTAGCAGGTCAGTACTGAGACACGCGTCACGAGTGTGGCAGCAGATATTAGTCGGTGATAAACAGCAGCCGTTTCAATAAGTGATTGATGACGTGGCTGGTTTTTATTGGAAGATAGTTTTTAACATGAAAGAACCTAGGTAATTTTTACTCAACATTCGAATAATGTCGTATTGGAGTGTAAAAGTCGAATAGTGTCGTATCTTGTATACAATATTTTTCTTCTTGTTTACACAATTTTGGAGTTTTTTTTTTCTTTTAAAATTCAAGAGAGAAATCAGTTACTATTTAAAAGTATTTGTAATATAAATATCTTAATAGGAGGAATAATTTTTTTAATTTTTTTAATATATAATTAGGAATATTTAAACTCAAAATATATATATATATTTTCTTAGTTTGAATCTTTATAATAGAAGATATATTAAATATATATATATATATATATATATATATATATATTAATATATATGTACATCAACGTAAATTAACAAATTAAGATATAATTAAAGAATTAAAACCTTTATCATGTGTTAAGGCTAATTGGATAAGTAATAAAAAAAAATAAAAGTATATTAAAAATAATTAGAAGGTAAACAATTTTTTTATTATGTATTCATTATCTTAAGTTGATTATCTTAACTTGTGTGTTAGAGTTTTTTTTTTTTTTTTTTATAAGAATGGTGTTTTTCAATTTGTTTTTGAACAAATAAATGGAGTCATTTCAAATTTTAAGTGGATAACATTTTATTTGAAAAATAATGACATTTCAACCTAAAAGTTGGATACATTTTAATTTTAGGAATATCACTTAACCTAAACATTTAATATTCATTTTCAGATTAAGTAAGATTTCAGGAATAGATTCATATACATTTTTAATAATTATATTTTATAAATTAAATATATTAAATTAATAAATACGAAGAAGACGTGACAATTTTTCCTAAACATGCTTATTTAGAACACGTAATTATAAGAAAAATGAGTGGTAGAAGAAAATAAAATAAATTACACTATCATAATATGTTTCAAATCTAGTAAATTTACAAGGAGGTTATAATCATATTTAAATAAAAAAAATAACATGAATAAACTCATGAACAATAGGGTTTGCTTGTTACTAAAAAAACTCTTTGCTTTCTCCATCATGTTCATTTAGTGTCAAGCTCAATCTTTTAAGAGGTGTATTGTATCTTTTATTTGTGCAATGACTTTTTTAATAGTTATATTTTTTTTTAGGTTTCAAATTAGGCAACCTTGAATTCTTCCTAAGATTTTTTTTTTCAGTTACGATAACCTAAATACTCTTAAAGAAATATGAACTTTAACAAGCATGCATTATAATTCATTCTCTTAACTAACTTACAAAGATATAAATTACTTTCACTTTCAATATTTTCATCTAAATAATGGAAATTCAAAACAAACCTAATAAGAGTAAATTAAGAAAATGCAATCATTCAAAAGTAATGGTTATATGGATTAGGATCATACAATCCAATGACGTAATCTTCTTATTATAGGCTCTTCTACAAATTAAAGAGGGAAAAAGAATTGAATAGAAAAATCGCTCACAAAAATTTACAACTTGATAGAAAAAAGATAATGAGAAGGAAGGAACAAGATAATGATAAACAAGGACAGAAAAGAAGTTTATGACCTTTGTGTCTTTAATAACAAGGAATTATCTCTATCCTATGCTCTATTTTTTTGTGTTTTATGAAAAATAAGAATTGTTATGAGTTATTTAGAGAAAATGATCCTTGAGTAAATCTTTATTTGTTGGACGAATTTGTTACAAAGACCTTTAGTTGGATGGAATAACAAGCACTCAACAAAATAAGTCCAAAAGGAAAAAAAAAAACTTTGTTTTAAGTATCAAGGTTGAACTTTGATTATCAACTTTGAAAAGGCTACATTTATTAGACATGACTAAGCATATTTGAAATGATTAAGCAAATTATACATAATACTCTTGTTCTCAATTCTGACATAATTTCATGAGTGAAATCTAAACAACTGAGCAAATTTGCTCCAAAAAATATATATTTTGAAATTGAAATAAAAATGGTGAGTGAATTTAAAATGGTGTAGTCATTTTTCTATGAAAGATATCAATAAAACATCTCAAAAATTTATGAATAACAGTCATGAGTTGGATAGGAAGTGTCACCTCTCTACCCACACCAGCTCAAATATATGAGGATCTTATTAATAATTCTGACACTTACAATATTAATAATGTTAATAATAATAATAATACTAACTTTAAAAATAATGTTATTAATATTAACAATAATAATATGATTGGTGTTCTTTAGTGTTCTTCACATTTTTAAAATAAACATGATTAACGAATTGAGGGAACAATCATTACCACTATGGGTCTCAAAGTGAGTCAACCCAACTCACATTGGTGGGCTTTCCATAAGTTGATCCAAAAATAGGTCAATTCAACCTTACTCATCTTAAGGTGAGTTATACATTTTACAAGTTTGCTTAAGCCTTCCTTCTCCCCTCCCCTTTCCCCCACAAGTCAGTGGGTTAGGTGGGTTAGTACATTAAATTAAACAAGGTTTGCACTCCAACTTATGTCATACATCTATTACAGTATAGTAGTATAGTTAAAGTGGAGTGGCTCCACCTACCTATTTAATGAAATTTAAAAATTTTATTAAGTTTATCAAGAAGATTCAAAATTGACAAAAACCTATTTAACCCATAGGTTAAGTGAGTGGAGTTATTTTAATCTATATTGAAAACATATTTTTCCAATCCAACCCTGGCTCAAACTGTGGTGAGTTAGGTTGGCTCACAAGTTTAAACCCATTTTAATATCACTAGTTGTAATCCTCTTTAACTTCATTAATTATAATTTTAAGTTTTTCAAAATATTGTCCATTATTGTCATAATTATGATTCTAATTAGGGTCTCCAAAGCCTATTATTTATCATTTTATTCTTCCTCTTATTCCATTGTTTGATAGTTTAATTTCATTGTTTGATTTACAATCATGGCCTTCCTTCATATTCTCTCTAAATAGTCTTTCTTAATAAATATATCTTTCTTACTTAACTCATTTTCATATCCAATTGAAATGTGACTTATAAACTTAACTTAAGCACTTAAATAATCAACATAAACAATATTTCCTTCAATTAAATCTTTAGCTCCTTGATGAACATTTTCCCTGTTACTTTCCTTTCTTTTTATTGTACATCATTATCCTTTTACAATATCTGAGAAAACTTTTTATCTTTATATTTTTTTCATTGAGTCCATTATCAACTTCTTAAGCCTTATGATTTTCCTTTTCTTGACTTCCTCAACTATTTCTATTATTTAGGTTCACATCATCAACTTCTATATTTAACTCATCTTCCTCTTCTTGCAATACACTTACCTTTTCATAGTCATTATGTCTAACTTTATATACCACTATTGGCCTCTACATAAAGTGGATAACTTCTAATTTAGCATTAATATCATATATCACATACAATTTAATCTTTCTGTTTATTTTCAAACAAGATTTTTTACCAATTAAGATATCCTTATCACTCAACATTATCATGTATCCAAGAGATACGTTATGCGGCTACCAGTATAGTATTATTAGCAAATCTTTAACATGTTTCAAAACAAAAACATTTAAATTATTTTCAGCAATACCATTCCAACTACAAAAATGTTTCCATTTACGTAAACATCTCCATCATTATTCATTCAAAATTTTCTTATCACTAGTGTGATGTAAGACATTATCCCACCAAAAAAGAAAACAATTCAATCTATCAAAATCATAAATGTAACTGTCAAAATTATTCAAACAAAACAACTGAAATGCAAGTATATTGAACAACACACCAGTGCAATAACACCAAAACATTAACTCCAAATATATAAAAATCATACATCTAATTAGAAAATGAAAACCAATTAATCTTTTCATCTCTATCAACGATGAAAATGGCTAGAAGAAATTGAAAGAATCAACATAAACTTGTACGAAAATGTCATTACCCATCATTCAACTAAAAGGTTCAAGAAATATACTTTCAGACACTTTCCCTACAACTTACAAAGTCAAAATAATATTTTGTCTTCGATAAACTAGCCACCCCATTGGAGACTAATTTCAAATTTTTTGTTTCACTTTTAAAATCTAAACAAAAGATATTATACACTTTAAAAACTAAAAAGATTATTACCTAAGTTCTTTTATTGGTCTTTCCTCCAATACTAAAGAGAAAAAACTAAAATTAAAATTCTTTTATCTGCCTGTCCTCTATAACTGAATAGTTTTATTTATTCACTGCAAAAAGCTATGAATACAATAAAAAATTATCTTACTTTCTATACTTTCAAACTAAACAAGAAAAAACCCTTTTGTGTCTTCCATTCCCTTCAATTAAAACTCCTCTTACTTGAATACCAGACCTTACATTTCTAATTTGGAATTTTTTTTGTAGATTATTGTCCCAAATTAGACTTAGTATGTCACAATGACCATCACTAACTTTGCATGTATATATATAGCACTTGGCTTCCTTTTTCCGTAACCAATCCCACAGTAAACTCACTTTCCATCGTATAACTTTAGCAATTCTGAAACGTATTTGAAACAATTCTGAGCCTTATAGATGACCAGTTTGATAACTTTAGCAGGGCATCTTTGATTTGTATTAGCAGGTAACAGTGCTGTCAGTGGTATTTTATTAAGCTTATTTATACAAAAAAAATTAAGTGCCGTATATAAAGCTTACTGCTCTTTTCAATAGTCCAATAGATTACACTTGCAGGACAAAAAACGACAAATAAACACTAAAACACCTAACGGAGTCCAAGTTCAAACGAAATCCATGAAGAAAATGACAGGAAAATCAAGAGAAAAAAAAAACAGCATCTGCTAAAAGTACCCTGTACAAAGATAAAAAAAAAAAAAAAAAAAAATTAAAAAAGAAAAGA
>Ga0099824_1009929_pt1 | contig 11485 bp, 9 predicted proteins | sample SiratrowhiteBW_FD_76837 | JGI IMG/M metagenome (GOLD analysis project Ga0099824, IMG submission 76837) | Root nodule microbial communities of legume samples collected from California, USA - Siratro white BW | ecosystem: Host-associated > Plants > Roots > Nodule | place: USA: California... | reverse complement strand
ATTTAATGTAAGAATTGAATTGAGAGATAAAACATTTTTGTTTATTTAAGAAATAGGATTTTGTTATAGGTTATTTTCACAGGATATGGATCAAGCATTATCAATTATAGTATTATATTCTTAGAAGAGAATCAGATGGTCATCAACTATATTATTTTGTTTTTATGATAAATTCATATTTTCATTAATTTTCTTATTTTGTTTTTAGAACATAATCGTATAATATAAAAGCATGAATAGATAAAATATATTTATATATATTTTTTTATTTTTTATTATATATAGCTATGGATTTTATATCACTAATTATATTATCAAATTACAATAATTTCTACTCAATTTTTTATATCTTTGTTTATTATAGTTATGGTATTTGTATTACTAATTATATAATCAAATTAAAGATTAAGTATATATGTATGATTAATCTTTATTTATTATTAAACTATGTATGGATATTTCATCATGCAAATTTAATGTCGAATTATTTGCATATTTGCAAGAAGATTATGTTAGAGATTTTGTATTAACTAATAATATGTATAATTTGAGAAATAATTTTTATCTAACAAATTTTGTTAGATCGAAATTCAATAGTTCAAGAATTATATTAATTATTATATATTTCTTTTCTCCAACTTTTATATTTTTTTTTCAAGTTATGTAGTAAAACATAAGATAATTTGTGTAAGCAAATCATCTCCACCTTATCTTTATATTTAAAACATTTTGAATTTTATAATCTTTTTTATTAAAATTGTATCTTTATTTTTAAATATCATAACAATAATTCTTTATAATATTTAAAACTTTTACTGTTTTTATAATGAAGAATTAGTTTTTATAATGAAGAATTAGAGTAGTATATTTGAATTCGAAAAGCTATTAAGATAGTGAAAATTAGATCTATCATCTAATAATTATTTTTAGAGAACAAATATTAAGAATGAGGTTAAACATAAAAAAGAAATTATATTTTAATACTATTATTCATAAATTACATTTATTTAACACTTATTTTATTTAACAAAATATTATATAATAAATAATAATTTATTTTAATATCAAAGAGTTATATTTTATTATAAATCAATATCAAAATATGAACTCTCAACGAAGAAACACTTGGACATCTATTGTTTATTATATGATAGTGTGTAAAAGTCTTACTTTGGAAACTTCAGCGACAAATGTTACAAATCAGAAAAGGGAAAGATGGAAAAGAAAGAAAGTATAAAATAGAATCAATAATATTGGATAGGGATAAGCAGAAAATATTATTATCTAAATGACTTTCTTAATAATATATCTCTTATTTATACAGTTTTTTATCTTTTTTTATTATAGCTATGGATTTTATATCACTAATTATATTATTAAATTATAATATTTTTACTCAATTTTTTCTATCATTGTTTATTATAGTTATGGATTTTATATTACTAATTATATAATCAAATTAAAGATTAAGTATATAAGTATCGTTAATCCTTATTTATTATTCAGTTTTATAGGATTATTATAGTTATGACACTATTGTTATGTCAGTTTGTGATTTTATGCTCTGTATATTGTTATGGCCAATACATTAACCCTATTTTAAGTGTTACTGCTTGCGTGTGCGCTGGGATGTGCAGCACTGGTATCAACTCTACTAAGAATACTTACATCTAAGTTCTGAAAGGGAATACATAATTTTGCTATCAACTCTGACTAAGAATACTTACATCTAAGTTCTGAAAGGGAATACATAATTTTGTTTATTCAGAAGTGGGATAAAAAGAAAAAGATCAACCTCACCTAATGAAATAAGGTTGTCTTGTTAGAATCTGGGATTTATTGGAATTGGGCATTTCTTCTGTGAATGATATAATAGAAATTGTAGTTATTGTGATAGAAGTATTACTGTATCTTAAGTAGTTATGATGTTTACTACATGTAATATATTTTCAGTGTAATAATGCTAGTGAAGGGGCTGACGGTATACTATCTGTTATAATCTCTTGTATGTCAGCTGTTGAATAATATAATTTATAATATTGTTATGTGAGTAGTTGAGAATGATTTTCTACACATGAAGGGATTTAGTGTTGCTATGGTTTCTTGGCATACTTTCTCTCTATGAGAAACCTAAGACTTGGTAGGATATTGTTCTGTACTTCTCATGTTATAATGAAAATCTTTGTGGTAACGTGCTTAACAATTTTTTTTGTGTCTCTTAGCTAACTTCCTTCCTTCCTCTACTTCTGTTTCACCATTTGCAATCTAGTAAGTTGCCATACATTTTAAGCTTAATATTTGAAGTGATCTGTGGTAAAAGTTTAGTGAATTCAGCTTGGAAGATGTGGTTCTTGCATAGTGTTTTATTTTTTGAAAAAAATATTAGTTTGACACTATACGTTATTCTTTTGCAGCCCTACGTATCAAAACGTGTTGGTTATTAAAGCTATGTTGAGATTCTTTGAGCTGGTGTCAGGACTTAGGGTCAACTTTCATAAGAGTACAGTTAGGGCCGTAGGCGTCTCTGAACTTGATTTACGTGTTTTCTCAAATTGTCTTAATAGCAGGCTCATGGGTCTTCCTTTTAAGTACCTTGGTATGCCCATTAGAGGTAACCCTAGGAGAAATGTGTTTTGGAATCCCGTGGTGGAAAAGATCAGGTCTAAATTATCGAGATGGAAGGGGAGATTGCTCTCAATGGCAGGTAGGATTTGTCTGATTAAGTCTGTCATCAGTGCTTTACCCTTGTTCTATTTCTCCTTTTTCAGAGCACCTATCAGTGTTTGTAACCAGATTAGACGTCGTATTCAGGCTCAGTTTCTTTGGGGGTGGGCCTATGAGAGTAGAAAGATTGCTTGGGTAAAGTGGAAGTAGATCTGCAGGCCAGTTGAATGTGGTGGACTGGGTATTAAGGATATCAGGTGCTTTAATGAGGGCTTGCTTGCTAAATGGAAATGGAGGTTTGGGATCACTAAGGAGGGCTTGTGGAGGGAAATCCTACAAGCTAGGTATGGTTGTTGGCGGGATATGGGCGTTTCTTTAGGGCCTAGCAAGGTGTCTGTGTGGTGGAAGGATTTGATCAGGGTTTGTGGTAATGTTATTCAAGGGAATTGGTTTGATAGTAGACTCCAGTGGTGTATCAGAGATGGTCGGTGTGTTAAATTTTGGAGTGATTGGTGGGTGGCCGACAAAGCGTTGAAAGACAAGTTTCCAAGGTTGTACTCTATTTCTCTAAATAAAGAAAGTTTGGTAGGTGACGTTGCCGTGTGGGATGGTGGCAGTACCTCTCAATGCACAAAGTGGAACCTTTCTTGGCGTAGAGAGAGGTTTGAATGGGAAAAACACCTTGAAGAACAGTTGCTGACCTTGATCTCTAATGTCTTGTGGGATGATAGGAGAGAAGATAGGCTGGTGTGGGTGGGTGAGGATACCCAGGAGTATTCTGTCAGATATGGTTATATCATCTTGAATAGTGAGTACTCTATGCAGTCTTCAGAGCCGTTTAAGTTGCTGTGGAGCTTAAGCGCTGCCCCTTCAGCGATTGTGGGTGCGTGGAGGATACTTTTGAATAGATTGCCAACTAGACTTAACTTAGCCAAAGGGGAGTTCAGTTGGCAAATCTGCTTTGTCCTTTGTGCCAGGTTGATGTTGAATCCAACGATCACTTGTTTAATACTTGTAATGTGGTACAACAAGTGTGGGACCTGTGTGACAGGTGGATTGCGAAAGTGGGTGTTAGACATCAGGCCACTCTTGTCAATTTTCAGAATTTTTGTTTATTAGGCCAGCGCTAATAGAGCATGGAAAGGGCTGTGGGTAGCCATTGTTTCGGAAGTATGGAGTCACAGAGATAAGGTGGTTTTCAAGGGTGGGGTTGTGGATGCTGATGAAATCTTTAGTCTAGCTCAACTTAAGGGTTGGTTATGGGCTAAGTACAAGATGAATAGAACCACATTTTCTTATTCGGACTGTATTCTCTCTCCGGTGCAGTGCCTCTAATCATTAGCTTAGCAACTCTTGAGGTATGGCTGGGTGCTTCCCTCCCTGTTTGTTCGTGGTTTGTATGTGTCTATTTTTTGTGTGTGTAGTCTTCTTCCTAGTTACTGGTTATGCTCTGTTTTAGGAGCCTAGCTCTTGGTTTTTGATCTGTTTAGTATTAGGTCCTTCTGTATAGATTTATGTTTTGGTAGGTGTGACACTTAGTCTTGGTTAGAGTGTGTTGTACAAGGATTGGAACACCCCTTAAGTGTTTCTTTTATTTTATTAATTCTTTGTTGTTAAAAAAAATTTCTTATACTTCTATTTAATATTATTTTTTATTAATAAAATATTGTATATAAATAAAATAATAATATATATTAATATTAAATGGTGTCAAAGATAAATAGTGATGATAAAATATTATCATCCTTTATTTTGAATGGCCAAAAAGTTATTGACTTTTTGTTTTTAAATGTAATAATGTTGTCTTGTATTCAAAACAAAAGAGTGACATGCTAGGATTTTTTTTTCAAATCCATTGATTTATTATTCAAAATTGACAATAATAAATCGTAATTTGACAATATCTTTAAAACTGATTTTAATATATATTTTAAAACTTTCAAGAGAAGGAAAATCATGTTGTGGTGGAAAGAGAGGTGCTATTTCTAGGGTCCGTTTGCTTCTAAAGATAAATTTGGTGTAACGGATGGTTTTTGAAAAAAGTTAGTAAAACGAGAAAAATTAAATTATTAAAATGTTGAAAATGAGAAAAACTTTGTCACAGTGCACTTTCTCCTCTATGCAGCGAAGATTTGAGGAGAAAGTGTTTTTAAAACACTTTTAAATAATTAATTTAATTATTAATATATTAATATTTATATTTATATAATAATAAAATAAATATAATTAATTATATAATATAATAATAATTGTCGCAACCTAAATCACGACGGGAGCGGCGATCCAAAAAAAAGATTAATAGATTTTCAAAATAATGGGGTCGCCATCAATAGTTTTTTAGGGAAAACTATGGAAAACCAGAAAAGAAATGATAAGGCGGGTCTGCGAAAACCGGACTGTAGGTCCGGGAGTCGGTTACGTGTGGGGAAGGTGTTAGCACCCCCACAACGCCCGTCCTGGGACGATACCTTTTAATTAAATAAGTAAAACGAGTGTATTTTCTTTAAGATGTTTATTTTCCGCAAAAATAAAAATAAAGGCAAACAAATTTTTTATTTTAGAAAGGGCCCAACAAGGTTTAACCTCGCTCTATCTCTATCGGGTAGAGAATCAGGGTTACGTAGTTCTTTGTAGAAAATTGTTTGAGATGTTGATATTTTTAAATTTTTGGAAATTTTTGATGTGTTTTTTTTATTTATCTGAAATTTGATATTTTTGAAATTTTATGACTCATTAATTTCGGAAGTCTCGGATTAGATGTTGTCTGACGCGTACGGTCACTTGAATGTCTGCACAAGACAATGTAATTTTAGAATTAAACACCGTATGATGCGAGCGATCAATTGGATGTTTAACCAAAATAATTATTTATTATATTTTTGAATTTTTAAATTTTAGAAATCGAACGATAATTTCAATTTAAATACCGCGTGACGCATGCGGTCATTTGATATTTAATTGAATTATGTATTTGTGGCAAAAAAGAAAAAAAAGATATATATAAAAACTTAATATTTGAAAAAGGTAAAAGAGATAAGTGACAAATTATTTCTTACTTAAGATTGAATAAATAAAATAATTTTATACCAATTTTAAAATAGTGGATGCATGCTAAAAAAAATAAGGAAACCAAAATTCAATCCAACTTCACTGCATTTCCCACTAGTTAAATACCAAAAAAAAAAAAATTGTACCATGTACATTCAAGGCCAAAGAAAGAATTAAATAAACAACTAAAGAAAGAAAAAAAATGACGTCGATGGATAATTTTAATTACTGCCACGTTGCTATATTATTCACTATCTATCATGCTAAATGCCAAATTCAAATAGATTATAAATCTAACACGCAAAACGAGGGCGTTATTCATTCATGATTTAGTTCCACCAAATCACAGGCTAGGTTCAATTTTGTCTCATGCCATTCATATATTTTATTATTATCTTTTTTGCATTAGGGTTAAAGGAATGAAGAATAGAGTGGTGGCGCCGCATGCCCCTTTAATACTTTATTATCTTTATTCACTAACTTTATTCACCTATCAAGGGGGAGCAAGACGCTGTGAACAACGGGGAGGAAATATTGACTCGGTGGTGATGTTGTGGTGAGGTGGAAATGGAGGGAGGAGAAAGGTAGGTTGGGTGGTGTGCACTGCGGCGAGGCATGGTGGCACGGTAGTGGTGCACGGGATCTTGGTGGCTGTGTGGCGGGGCTTGGTGTTTCGGGGATGGTCCACGGTTTTGGTGTTCTTACGGGTGAGGGGAAGCGAGTGTTGGGTGGTGGTTTTAAGGGAGGAGCTACAGCATGATTCTGGCAGCGGCGAGGAGAGAGCTGATTGGGGTTTTCCTTTTTTTACAAATTTTTGGCTTTCTTTGGAGGCATGGCAATGGGGTAGGGTGGCTAGGAGGTGTTGTTTTGGCAAGATATTTGGCGGAGCTTAGGAATGGCTTGGCTTGCAGTTTGGGGATGGCTCGTCGGCGGGATATGACGGTGATAACAAAGATGAAGATGGAGGTGTTAGGTGGCTTTGGTGGTTTGGAGTTACGGTTTGGAGGCAACTTGGGCGCTATTATGATGAATACTGAGGTTTTTTTTTTCTAGAGGAGGAGGAGGAAGACTCGACATTGACTGTTTTATGGGGGTTACAGGACTGTCAATGCATGATGTATGTTTAACAATAACAAAACAAATGAAAAGGATTACAAAAGAAAGACAAACAAAAACAAAAAACGGGTAAGGAAATGAACCTTCTCCTTTTGATTTGCTTTATAAACAGCCTCCCTCTGTTTCTTTCTCCAACTGCATCTCGTGACCGGTGAGAATTGTTTTGTTGTTTCTTTTGAATTCAAAGAAAGAAAATGGTTTGCAATTTACAAATAGGAACAGAATCAGAACAAATTCATGGTAGATTTTTTAAATTCGGGAACCCTGCTGCTCCTCCTTTCTGGTCGAGACCTCGCTTGCTTATATGAATCCTCAGCCAGAGAAAGACAAAAGAGTCTGCAGAGTTGACTTAGTCTCGTATTGGGACACAACAAATTTTTACTAAGAACAAGCGATGTTTGGCAACGGCAGAAAGCTGGGCAGGAGGAATTTAGTTAGAAAGGGGCAATTTTGGTTGCAGATGGAAGCAGTGGTGATAGCAACATTATAGGGAAGCAGTGCAGAGGGGAGAAGCAGGCTGAAACATTGAAGATAATTTGGAGTTTTTCTAAAAAAATATCATGGTGTCACCTGTAGAGAAAAAGTCCACTGATTCTAGGAAAAAGAAACCCCCTTCGAATTCAAATTTTTTCCTTTTTTATTATATAATATTTATTTTTTAGAAAAGAAAATATAAAATAAAATTACATATAAAAATGAAATATTTTTTTATTTTTTTTTATTGATTTTTATAAAGAAGGTAAAATATAAGAATCAAATCTACAAAAATGGAGATTATACATATTTTGCCTTTTATTATTTTTATTTTTCTTAAAATGAGAAAGAGATAAAAATTAAACCATATTTTTATTCAATAACGAAAATAAAAGAAAAACAAAATAAACATTTTTTTTTGAAAAATGAAAGAAAATAAGAACAAAACCTAAAATTTTAACTAAAGAGATTTTTATTATTATCAATATTTTGAAAAATTATTAAGTAAATCCGGACAAAATTAGGTGTTGACAATAATATTTATTAATAATATCAATTTTAGTAAGATTATAAAAATGATAATAATAAAATTAAAAAATATAATAATAATAAAAATAAATTATAAAAATAATAATTTAATTATATAATATACTATAATAATATTAATAATTACTGAAATAATAAGAAATTTAATAAAATTACCAAGTCATAATAATAAAATATTAAAAAAAATAAAAAATATTAACAATAGATTTATAATTGTTTTTTTTTCTTTTGCGTAGGCTAGGCCGATGCAATTTTTTTTTTTAAAAAAGTTACGACGAATTTTGCTTGGGCCTAGCCGACATTATACATTTTATTTTTAACACTGGCGCTTTAATCGACATTATTTGAGTCGATTTTTTGGTTGACACAAATTTATTGACACTATTTTAACTTTTTCTTGTAGTAAGAATCAATCTTTTATGAAATTATAATATGATGTTGCAGTTTGCTCACTCACCAATATATTAGTGTAAATTAATCCATGCGTCACACCCAAGCCAAAAAAAAATAAAGTGTTTATAGATTTAGAATAGGAAAATATTGAATTAAAATGACTCCATTTTATTTGTAGGTGAAAATTAAATTTTTATTTTTAAAAATATAAACTCTCTTATCAAACCTTTTAAAAAAAATTAAGATAGTACATTGCATAATGATGCAGATGTTAAAGCTAGATAATGCTTTTGAGGCACAGTAACACTTTATTGGCTTAAAAAGAGTCTGTCTCAAAGAAACGGTGAAAATAACAGCAACGGTGCCACTAGCTTATAAACGGTGGAGCGGTGGCCACTCCGATTCCGACGTCTCACACCTGTATGGCAATTTAGAAATGCTTTATCAAGGAACACAACACAGAGAGGGAAAAGAAAAAGTTTCAGAGAGAGAATTCAGAATCTAACAAATTTCCTTCCTGCCTGTCCTTCCCCCTTCCTCTACTCCTTACAGAATAATCCTTTGCCTCATTTCTTCTCTGATCGCTTACCACGTGTCCCCTCCTTTAATTGAATGTTTGGCTTTGCTGGTATCATTACTCCCTTCATTGATTAGAACCTTGTCCTCAAGGTTAAATGCTGGATATTGACTTTGTATGTCTACATAACGTTCCTAGGTAGCTTCTTCAGGGGTCAGGCCCTTCCAATGAATAAGGACTTCTTCCAGCCATTTGTCATTCTTCTTGATCATGCGATTACCGAGAAGTGCATGTGGTTGTAATGGATGACCCTTGTCGTTCAATAGCAAAGGCTCAGGCACACAAGCTGGTTGTGGATGACCTTCGCATTTCTTCAATACTGACATATGAAAGACTGGATGGATTTGAGCTATTGGAGGCAGTTGTAATTTGTATGCTACTAGGCCAATGCGAGCCAAAATTGGAAATGGTCCAAAATAACGCATGGATAACTTCTGGTTTTGAATCAACCGCAGTGAGTTTGTCTATAAGGTTGCAATTTCACATAGACAAAATCTCCCACTTTGTATTCCACATCTCTTCTGTGATTATCAGCTTGAACTTTCATTCTCCGCTGGGCCTTCACTATATTAGCTTTCAGAAAATCAAGTAAAGCATCTTTGGATTGTAGTTGTTCTTGTATAGCCTGTGTGTCTCCTACTTGAACATCATAACGGAGTAAAAGAGGTGGGTCTCTACCAAAAACAACTTTATATGGAGACATGTCAATACCAGAGTGCAAAGAAGTATTATAACAGTAGGCTGCCCACGGTAATAGCTTAGACCAATCCTTTGGTTTTGCTTGAGTGTAGCAGCTCAAAACATTTCCAAGCACCTATTGAGAACCTCGGTCTGTCCATCTGTTTGAGGGTGGTAGGCTGAGCTGCGTGCCAGTTTAATGCCTTGACGAACACAAATTTGTTCCCAAAATTTACTGGTAAAATCCTTATCACGATCTGAAACAATGGTTTGAAGAAGGCCATGAATACTCATTATCTCTTTAATAAATAAATCAGCTACTTTAGGGGCTGAAAAATCAACTGTTAGGGGAAGGAAGTGAGCAAATTTGGATAAACAATCGATGATAGCTAATATAACCGAATAACCATGGGATAGAGGAAGGCCTGTGATAAAATCCATAGCAATGTCTTGCCAAATTTGATTTGGAATGGGCAAAGGTTGTAGTAAACCAGCAGGGGGTTGATTGCTATACTTTGCTTGCTGACAAATGGAACAAGCTCTAATATATTCCTCGACCGTGTTAGCCATGTTCTTCCAAAAACATTGAGCAGAGAGTCGAGCTAATGTTTTCTGGTATCCACCGTGACCACCCAGTAAGGAATCATGAAATTCTTGCAAAAGTTGTTGTTTGACTGCAGAATTGGCAGGTATGAACAGTTTATCCTTCCAAAACCACAATCCCTTTTTAATGGTCAAACTTCCTGTTTTCAATTCAACTACAGTAAATTCATCAATAGGTGTCAAGTGTTGTAGTTCCTACTGTAGTATAGGAATCCAAGAACTGGTAATCGAAGTGATGGACAGAAATGCACGAGATAAGCCATTTGCTCCCTGGTTTTCAATTCCTGCTTTATATTCAATTGAAAAATCATAGCCCAATAGCTTAGCTAACCAGGCTTGTTGTTCGGGGGTTTGGATAACCTGTGCTTGGAGCTCTTTCAAACTTTTGTGATCTGTTCTTATGGTGAATTTTTGGCCTAATAAGTAATGACGAAATTTGGTTACAGCTGCCACTATAGCCTGCATTTCCCTAGCATAAACAGATTGTTGTTGAGCTCTAGGAGATAGCTTTTTTGAAAAATAAGCAATAGGATGACCATGTTGACTGAGAATGACACCAATGCCTGATCCTGATGCATCAGTTTCTACGACAAACAGTTGAGAAAAATCAGGAAGTGTTAATACAGGTGCTTGTGCCAGAGCCTGTTGCAATTGCCTGAATGCTGCAGTGGCCCGATCAGACCATTTAAACCCATCTTTCTTTAACAAGTTTGTAAGAGGAGTTGCCACTACTGCAAAGTGGCAAATAAATTTGCGAATAGCTGGTTGTTCCCAAAAATGCCCGTAATTGCCGTATTGATGAAGGTATAGGCCAATGAGTTACAACCTGAATCTTAGTGGAGTCCATTTTAACCCCATCCCTGGACACCACGTGCCCGAGATACTCCATTTGTGTTTGACCAAAAGAGCACTTGGATAGTTTAGCAAACAAAGTATGTTTTCTGAGAAGCTCTAGTATCTGCCTCAAATGTTGAATAAGGGTTTTCCAATCCGGGCTATAAACTAAGATATCATAAAAAAATACCAACACAAACTTGCGTAGTACCTTGGCGAAGATGGAATTCATAAGGCTTTGGAATGTTGCCGGTGCATTGGTTAAGCCAAAAGGCATCACCCTCCATTCATATAAGCCATGGTGAGTTCTGAATGTTGTTTTGAAGCAATCTTCATCTTTGACTCGGATTTGATGGTAACCGGAACGCAGATCAAGTTTAGAGAAGTATTGAGCACCAAATAACTCATATAATAACTCATCCACAGTTGGCATAGGGAATGAGTCCTTAATGGTGGCAGCATTCAAGGCCCTATAATCATTGCAGAATCTCCATGTACCATCTTTTTTTTTAACTAGTAAGACTGGTGAGGAGAAAGGGCTTGTACTAGGTT
>Ga0099824_1009926_pt1 | contig 11486 bp, 6 predicted proteins | sample SiratrowhiteBW_FD_76837 | JGI IMG/M metagenome (GOLD analysis project Ga0099824, IMG submission 76837) | Root nodule microbial communities of legume samples collected from California, USA - Siratro white BW | ecosystem: Host-associated > Plants > Roots > Nodule | place: USA: California... | reverse complement strand
ATATATATATATATATATATATATATATCTTCATATTTTAACTAACTGAACTTGTGAATCAATAGAGTTATTGCAACATAAATATAAAAACGGTATTTAAACACAGCTAATTTAATTCTACCAAGTTTTATCACATAATAAATATACCACTTTTAAAAATGTTATTGGAATAACCTCCTTCTTTTCAATAAACACATTGCTTTAAATGAGAGAGTAATGTAAATATTTATATTGAACATAAAAGAAAAAAAAAGAGTGAGTAACCTAATATTTTTTTTTTCAGTAAAGAGGTTGCTTTAAATGATACAGAGAATAACTAATTAAGTAACTATTTAAATTGGACACCAAGAATGAGTGTGTTTACACAATAATTACTTAATAAATATTTCTTATAAATGAATTATTGGAGTAACAATTTTGTTTACATGTTAGTTCATATGTTACTATCATTTAAATGATGAATTATGTGACATTTTTTTTTTGTAGTTTTTTCTTATTTTTGTGGTAACATATGATTTTTAATTTGATTTAGTCAAAAAAATTAATCTATTTAATTATTTTAAATTATAAAGGTGATTGATTATTTTGATTAGACAATTATGAGGTCTACAGAAGAACTTTTATGTGAAAGAGACAACCATTATGGAAGAACAAATTTGCACAAAAGAAAAGATAGTTATTACCATGTTTTTGTTCCACTCCGAATGTTAGTGTAACAAAATTTTTATTGCAGTATATAGATATCTCTTTTTTTTTTAAATGTCTTTATTTTTATATTGATGAAACTCATACATGTCTTTATTTATGAGTATGCACTCTTTGGTGGGATAGTTTATGGTATGTTGACGTTGATAGTTTTTGTAAATGGCATTTATGTTATTGTTACTTTATTTGTCCCAGTTCCTTGCATGGTGAAAGATTTAAACTTTATACGGTATATAACCCACGAGTTTGATTCAGATTATACATTTAGGGCAATCTATATTTACTTTAATAGTATATTATTTTTGCAAAATGGTGTGTTTAACTAAATCTTTTGTTGCACCATGGAAAAAGGTTTGTTAAAAGCAAGGTTGATCTGTGGAGTATAATGATGGGGAGTTTTGTGTGTGAGAGAAAATTGGATGAGGACTGTGTCAATATTGGGCTATTAAAGAATTTTTTTATTGTTATAACTAAGTATAGTAAAGTTAGAAGCATGTGCTTTTTCATGGCAAGAAAAGATACCGGTTGGCTTGCACCTTATGGATGATATTGACATTATCCTACTCTTGAATTATTATTTGTTATTTTAAGAATAGATATAAGTGTTTACTTTGGTCATAAACCTAATCTAATGTGAATATTATTTTATGATTGACTTCTTGATATTGGATCTCATTTATGAACTATATAAGAAGTAGACAGTAAGGAAGAAGATGGTCAACACTCTATAAAAAACATAATTAATAAGAAGAAAATATTGCAAAACAATTTGTTAAAGCATCTATTGTAAAACTTGTCTAAGAGAACATAATTGATGAACAGATAGATAATGATAAGGAACATAATAATAGTGGGGAGTTCTCATATTCTTATATGTTGTTTGAAGATAGCTTATGTTAGTCATGGCTTGGGGCTTATGAAGAGAATAACATTATAACATTGATAATGATATTAATGAAAATAAAGGATTATGCTTATGGCTTAGGAAGAGAATAACATTATAGCATTGATAATAATATTAATGGAAATAAAGAATTATGCTTATGCTTATGCTTCTGAAACATTAATGACATCTCAAAGTTCAAATATGACGAAGGAAACAAAAAGTTTAAATGAACAATTTATTCATGATTCAAATTAGTGAAATTCAATTAGAAGTTAACATGTAGTTTTTAAACTTGGTTGATTTCAAAAAAGTACTTTCACACGACACAATTCAATAAGGAAGGGCATGAAATTAACAAATAATGACTTTATTAGAATCATGGAAAAAAAATGAAAGGAACTTACTCTTTCATGGTGGGTTTAATCTGCCATAATTGCTACAAGATGCATGTCATCAATTTTGTATATTTAATTTGTAGAACTTAATTTCAATTATGAAGGAAATAATGTCAAATCACCTTATAGATTTGGCGCAATACATTTATGAAAAAAACTTTAGCAAGTAGTGAAAGAACTTGGTTATGAATTTATTTTATAGAAGATAGCAACATAACAACAATTTTTGAATTTGAACAACATATAGGCGTCATAAGGAAAAAGAGTGAAGTTGCATTTGTTTATACGAGGAAATGGGGATTTGAATCCTGATTAACAACCTATTTTAAAGATTGACAACATGATCAAAAAGGTTTGTAAGTTTGCAATATATTGATTGTAGGTCTAGCGGTAAGCGAATATTGACTTGCTTGAAAGAAGTCTGATGCTATATAATGATCAGAGAATTAAATAAAATTGACTATTGCAACCAGTTACTTAGTCCTTGCTATAAAAAAAGTTGGAGAAAGAAAAAAAAAAAAAAACAAAATTATTTGTTCAAAAGATTAAAATAGATAAATATATAAGGTTTAAAATTTCAATTTAAAACTAGATCTTAATACTCATATCTACTTATGTAGGTTCTAGCATTTCACATTTGTAAACTTCTTTAAGTATCTATTTTGTTCATTGTTGACTTTTTCTTTCATGCATGTATACCATGTAAACATACATGCATTGCTCTTTACTGTATGGAAGCAAATAAATTTGTGATGTTTCACTAACAATGTGAGAACATAATTATGAGACCTATGAATATGTCATTTAATCTGTATACAACCAAAATATTGCCAAAGAAAAAAGTATACCAATCTAACTCCACCAGAAATTAAAAAAAAAAGATAAAGAGGCCTGAAATTCAAAGATGAAAAGGTAATGACTAGCCCATTATGGTTAATAAGATCTAGAGACAGATATAAATATATCTAAGGTTAGAGATGTTGTTTGTTAGGACATAAATAGAGGTTATGTAAGAATGATGGTTATGTATAAGATATAGAGCTAACAGATAAAGGAAGTTAAAGAGGTTATGGAAGTTATTCCAATGCACAAGAAGAAGTTGGTCTAGGTTGACACAATAAATTTAATAAGAACCAACATAAGTTCAATTGTTCCAATATGCACCAAACTCCTAGCCAAAGGAAGCATTGGTGTTTATACAAACATCAAGAATCCAATACTAACAACATCAACTACATATCATATCTCTATTTTACTTCTTTTTGTTGCAACTGGACCCATGATTGTATTCCCTATTTTGTGAATGTATTTTGAAGAATGGAGTTTTGTATTATATCTTTGCATTTCATTATAATAGATAAAATACTTAGAACAATATAAATTGTCATACTTTAGAACATGATTTTTCCAAAAGAGTTAAGACAAACTCTGGGAATGAATTACCTTTTTATATGTACTTTGTCAATATTATGTCACTCATAGCTTTAATACATATAAGTCAAATTTTGTAGTACAACTAACTCATGACAGTTAAACTTAAACCAAAATTTTAGCCATTGTATCTCTTTTTCTCTCCTTTCTTGTTCTCGTGATTCATCTCTCTGTTTTAAAATATCTAGTGAGTTATCATCAATTTTCTTATTTACTAAATAAAAAAGTGATAACTACTTGGTTGATTGTGTGACACAAGATTAACTTAAAAGCTAAAACATTCATATAATGGATAATTATAATTTTTAGAAATAAAATAATATCGCTATCACATATCAAATACTTTTGGTAAGGAACATGTGCAAAATAGTTTTCCAATTTTTTTTATGCTCTTTATACCCTCACCATTCTTTGTGATACTAACATAGTAACATATGCAACCATTAGAGTTAATGTTATCTGATCTCTTAACTTTGAGAATAAATAAAACACATAAGTTGCTTACGATACTCTCATACATCCTAATGTCAAAATTTCTACTACCAATTTTAGATTTTGTTCTAAAAATAAAATTATAGTAGCTAAGAGAATAAACATAAGACGAGAAAGGGACATGAAACAATAAGCAATATAACAATTTATACCACATCTACAACTGTTAACTCTCAAGCCCAAAGAGTTGTATTACAATAAACAACTTTTTTTCATGGAAGAGAAATCAAAGTTAAAAATGAAAAGGGACAAAATTGAAAAACTCTTATTTCAATGCATTGTCTTTTTATACATACTTTATAATAATATGTTACTAATTACTTCAATATTTCATATAAGTTTAATTTTTTAGTACATGTTATGGCAAATGGATTATGCAACTTGGAAACATAGGTTCCAAACAATTATCACTATAATAAACAAATTTTATGAAAATAAAGAAAACAACCACAAAGCTCTAACATAAAGAAGGACAAAAAGGTAAACACTTTTGAACACATGAGTCACTAAAAAGTGAAAAACATGTTTATATGACACTTCATTATTGAGGTGAAATTTTGTTTAGAGTCTAATTGACTAAAAAACTTACATGCTAGATGATAAGTTGTTTAGTGACTTGTTTACATTTAAATTTTAATGAAAAACTTATCTGTCATCACACTCATCCTTTTAGGACCAATTTAATATTTATTCAGTAACTAACTTGAAAACAAATTAAGAAGAGAAAATTAATTCTAAATTGAAATACAAGAAAATCATTTAATTTGAAACATTTTTACTTATTTAAAATTATAATATTTATAGACAGGAGAGTGTTACGTCAAATTCAACCCTACATATAATTCATAAAAATATATAATTCATGACAATTAGATGTAAGTTACTTGTCAAATCAAGTTACAAACAAACATCATTATAATAAAAAGCTTCTATTACGAAAGAAAACAATGAAACTTTACAATAAAAAAGAACAAAGATGGAAAAAATAATAACTTTTTAAAATCTTCTAAGTATGCATTGAAGTCTAATGTAAAATGTCTCATACGTAAGAGTGACACATAAGTTATATACGAATGTTTTTAGGTGATATTTAATTATTAATATAAATTTTTCTTAAGAATCTTGTTAACAAGAAATCTTATAGGTAAGAAATAATTTGAAATTTTTTTTTAAGGGTCTTGTTAACAAGAGATTTTATATGAAAAAAAAAGTATTTAAAGATTCATTAAAAATAATTAAATGAAAATTACATCTCTCACCATATTTATGTTTATGGAACAATCTCAATATGATATTAGTTTTATATACATTGTACATAAAGATATTTTGATATATGTGAAAGAGAAAAATACTCTAAATGAGTTATGATAATGCTTATTAAACATATAGTTTTCTGGCCTTTTATCCTCTTGTCTTTTTTACTTAGTTATTTATTCTTTAGTATTTTATAAAGTTAAAATATGAATTTTTTTAAATATATCGTTTAGAATAATTAATTATATATTAACTATAATAAATTAATATTAAATATAATAATAAAATAAAAAGGAAAAATATTAGAAAAATTTAATTATAAATATAATAATAATAATAATAAAAGTGATAAAGGAAAAAAAATAAAGAACTTTCCAATAATGACGACAATAACTCATTATAGTTAGCGTATATACTTTCTATTTTAAAGTATACATCAGTATATTATTGGCAACATAGATAGAAGTATAATTCTTTAGTAATTTATTCATCACTGGTCAGGAAATAAGTTAGGAAAAGAAATTAATACTTCATTAGAATAAGAAAAATCATAAATTTTGAACAATTTGATTGTAATCATATATATAAATAATTTGGAACCCCATATTTTTGGATCCAAAATACTATAATATAATTGATAAAAGCTACCTATAATTTGTTCCAAAATTTATGAATGAGATTTGAAGCTAACCTAAGGAATGTGGTGCAAAGGTGAGGAATATTCGGAGTGTGAGGAAGGTTAAAAGTTATAGAAGAATTAAAAAAAAAAAATGAAAAAGAAAAAAAGGATGAGAGTAAGAAGCACTTGCTGGTGCAGCGCGTGGGAAAGGAAAAGAAAGATGATTAATGTGTTGTTTAAATTTGATGATTCCAAGAGTGCTGCGCTCTGAGTCGTTGTAGTTGTCTTCCAAAAAAAAACCCCATGCCGTCACACATGGAAACTACGTGTGCGGGTGGTGCGTAGGATAGCAACAAACCCAGCGCACGATAGCCTTCACCCATGCTTGGCGTTCTCTGCGCCACTCGTCCGAAGCCCTGGCTCTTCTCCCACGTCCATGCCTCGCCGCCTAGACTCCTTCACGCCTCCGTCTCCCTCTCCGCCTCGCCGCCGCGCCGTCACCATTCCAGCGCCTGCAAACTCTACGGCTCTGCTGGCGGCGCTTCGTCCATATGGCACGCTATAATGCCTCGCAGCAGTGACGGATTCCGCCGCGGCCTTGTCGCCGTGCATGACTTGAAGGGAGAGGGATCCTGGAATGTCGCATGGGACACGCGGCCGGCGCGGTGGCTCCACCGTCCTGATTCCGCATGGCTCCTCTTCGGAGTCTGTGCTTGCCTCGCGCCGCCGGGTTGCGTGGACGCCGTTACCGATTCCGACTCCGGAGTCGCTGTGGACGAGAGTTGCGGAGTTCTCGATAAGGAACTGAAAGTTGAGGTTTCTGCTGATTACAGAATCACTGGTTTGTTCTTTTTTATATTATTATTTTATTAATTTAAAATGTTTAGGTTTGTTTAATCAGATGAAGTGAAATATAATTCATATTTTTGTGTTTATTGAAAGCATTGTGTTGGATGTGTGACTTGTGTAAAAGTGAAAGATGCTTTTCCTTTTGCATTGGGTGGAGAGACACTTTTTAACTACTCTATAAGAAATGAAATTGGTTGCATTTTTGTTTTTAAAGAGCAGGAATTGGTCTTCTTTGTTTGGTTTGAAGTTTGATCACTAATTTTGTTTTGATAGAGTAAGCCTTTCTGCTTTTTGGATTCAACATTGTTTTTATTATTGATGGTCTGTGAGTAGATGATTGAACAGGATGAAGAGTTTTATGTTTGTGGAAATTTTGTAAAGAAGCTCAATGCTGAGAGATTTTTAAATTGGTGTTCTTGAGTTACATTATTCTTGAGAAGTTTTTGGTTTGTTGGTGGTATTGTGCTTAGCATGGAGGTAAAGAAATTGTGTATGAGTTTAATATGTGGACTCATTTGGGAGTTATCTCACTGAATGGTGAAGGGGTACCTGCTGATGGTCGGTGTCTGTTTAGAGCAATAGCTCATGGAGCTTGCTTGAGAAATGGGGAAAACGCACCTGATGAGAATCGTCAGAGGGAACTGGCTGATGAATTAAGAGCTAAAGTATGATCATTTTGTTCCACAGTTTAAAATAAGAAAACAAGTTTTTGTTCTTTTTCATTTGCTTTTTAACAATCTTTGTATCCCAATTTAGGTAGTGGATGAGTTGCTGAAGAGGCGGGAGGAAACAGAATGGTAAGTTTTGTAATATGAAGATGTATGATTCTTTTGGATTGTCTTTTTCTTCTTGGCTTGGTTATGTTTGATGTATATGTAGATGGTTATCTGTTATGTTTGATGTATCTGTAGGTTTATAGAAGGGGATTTCGATACATATGTGAAGAGAATTCAACAGCCTTATGTGTGGGGTGGCGAACCAGAGCTGTTGATGGCTTCTCATGTTTTGCAGTAAGTTTTAGAATTGAAATTGTTCTAGTGAAAAAAGAAGAATTGAAATTTTGTGCTGCTTATAGTTGTCACTTTCATCTAACGAGAATTGAGAAGCATAAGATGTTTGTCCATCAATGTGTATTAATTATTAGTTTTAGCTCTCTAGAGTTGTTGTCATAACAACATCTATTATAAAAAAAAGATTACCATTCACAATTTGAACACCCAAACTATGATAACAAAAGTTATTATAAAAAAAAGTTGGTTAATCTTTCAAACAATTTACATATTAGCAATGTGGATGTATAATTCGTGAATCTGAGACTGAAGACACTTGTGTAATATACAGCCTATGTTGTTTTGTAGAAACCATTATTTTATCTAATCGTGTTGATATGCCTTCTTTGGAATTTATTGTTCTTTATATAACTCGGCTGCATACTTTTTCAGGACACCAATATCTGTTTTCATGAGAGACACAGGCTCGGTTGATTTGGTAAACATAGCAAAATATGGGGAAGAGTATAGGAATGGTGAAGAGGAGAATTCCATAAATGTGCTGTTTCATGGCTATGGTCACTATGACATACTAGAGTCTGTTTGACAAAATAAAGACTGCCTTAGAATAAACACAGTACAGAACAAACTACTCGACTTGGTCTTGCAGTTTAGATTTTCACATACTGAGAGCTTTTTGGGTTCATTTTAGTGTTTCTGTGAATTTAGTAACTTTTTACCAGTTTAGTTCAGCAGCAGGGAAGTTTATTCAATTCAATGGAGCCATACTGGTAGAATTTTTGTAGTTTTTTTTTGTTTACATCTGATATCAAGAATCCAGTATAGAAGAAAACAATAATACTGAAATAATAATTTGGGATTTATGATTAGTATTGGCAAGTAAACACAAGGATTTTATGGAGTATACATTTTATTGGGACTGTGATCTTAGAAAAAACTTTCTCATTTTTTTTTTTAAGAATATTTTTAAATTATGCAGACTTTAAAGCTTTTTTTATATCCAAACAAAATGAATGAAATTTTATAGTTGCTTTTTCTTCTTATGGATTGAACTGACTAATTGGACTTTTAACTGGTCTGACATTAGGTTGAGAACTTTTTTGCACTAAAATATTTATATATTTATACATAAAAATATATTGCAATTTTCTTTATCCTTGTAAACTGTGTAACCTATTTTTTATAGAATTTATTACCTCAAATGGTTTATATTTTTTTATGAACTTTTTATAATTTATTTCAATATTTAATCTTTATAATAAAATTATGAAAGAAATTCTTTATTTTATTTTTTTTACCAACTACAACTTATAATAGAAATTTAACATATGAAAAATTAATATTAAATTACTATTAATCATGAAATTATTCAGAAGTATAGTAAAAAAGACTCAAAATAAAAATAAATTATTTCTTAATACAAATACAAAACAGTTAACAAGTATAACAAAAGATATAGTTTAGTTTAGTGAATCAATCCCAATGGAAACTTTCTGTAAACTTTCTGTAAGGCGTGACTTTTAATCTGTACAAATAAATGGGGAAGATGACTCATAAGTTGGTTTGCATATAAAAATCATAAAATTATATACTTTTTTTAATATAACAAAAATGTAAATACACGTATGTTTCTTACATGTGTTTTCACTAGTAAATTATAACATAAATATATATTTTAATATATATATATATATATATATTAAATATAATTATGATTTTATAAAATGGATTATTCAGAAATATATTAGGCGAACCAGTTTAAAGCCATGAACTAAATAGATTGATAAAATAACACATAATTCAATTTTAACTAAAACTATTTTAATTTGGCACACACAAATATATGTTTTGGAACAAGGTATTGTTAAAATGTAACTTATCAATTGATTACATGTTGAATGCTTCTTTATAGGAGGAACTATTATTTTTCTGTCATTGTTAAAATTGGTAAGAGTCTCAATGTTTAATATTCATTTGTCTTCTGTCATGTGATGGTATTGTAATGACACATACATTTTGGGCTTATTTATATGCATTGATAATATTATATGATAACTTACAAAAAATAATTAGGTGAGTGCATCCAATGTTCAAATCTAAGTTTTTAGATTAATTTAGATTGATGTTATATCACATTAATATAGAAAATGTTACATAACATTTGCACCGCAAAGTTGAGGCACAAGTGTAAAAACAAAACTCAAAAGCATCTTTCAGTTGTGTGAGGAAAACTATTGTGGTGAAAACAAAGGAATTCAACTCCCAAAGAGCATCTCTAATGCATATTGATGTTCCTACAACACATGAAATATTAATTTTAAATGTAATATCTTTTTAGTATAAAAATTTTAAAACAGTCAATAACTATACACTTTTTTATTAACTATTATGTGTATGTGTTGTAGTTGATAATAATCTTGCACTTTTCTTTCAATCAGTCTAAATTTAATTTTATGGAATGACAAACCAATGTTATAGGTAGGAGTTGTTGTTGCAGAGTTGCACAGTTCCCAAATGTGTTGATGCCATATCTCGTCTTCTGCACATAAATACGTTTTATTTTTCCTTTTCTCGAAAGTTAGCATCTTGAACCCCACACAAGAAAAAAAAATAAAAAAAGTGGGTCTACCTTTGAATTAGCTTACTCGTTCAAACATTTATGAATGAGCACCAAAAAATTAAATCTAGGGTTTTCTTTCTGGGTTATAACTTTTTTCGGTATTTTATTCTTCTGGTTATGAAAAAATAGTTTTTGAAATGTATAGTCCAAAAATAATATTTTACATGAAAAAATTGAATTACATAATTTAAAAGTTATTTTACATTTGAAAAATAATTTCTAGATTTTACAATCCATATATATTTTTTTTTAATTTTTAGATTCGATGACAAGGGAACAATGGTGGCAACAAGGAATGATACCAATAAAGGGTATCTGAACTCAAAAAATTTATGGGGGTGTAGAAAGAAATGGCCTTAAATCTATGCCTTAAAGACATCTGACCCCAAAAATAAGAGTGATTCTTCCTGCACCTCCATGACGACTTCCTGCACTTCCATATTTTTCAAAAATTTCCATTTTAGACATACTGAAAAGATGAAAATGCCCTTCATCTTAAAACAGAAAAATTAAGGCACTGATCGAACAAGAGGAGGTGTTGCATTTGTGATACCTGAGCTATTGATAAATTTTTAGGGTTGGGAGAGTAATATAGAGAGATTAGAGAAGAGGAAAAAGATTGTTGTTAGAGTTGCTAAAAAAGGAGGCTATTACTTGGAGGAAGAAGAAGGTTGGGATTACTGGGAAGAAGAAGAAGGGTGGGAGGAGAAGAAGCAGTGTGCGTTCGTCCATCGACGGTAAGTTTTAATTTTTTCTGAAGGTTGCGGGGCGTAGAAACCGTAACCCTTTTTTGCTGCACCTTCACTATTGCGGGTTGTACAACCCGCAAGCTAAAGATTTATCATACACATTGCAGGTTGTACAACCCGCAATTTAAAAAAATTTGCAAATCCCATTGCGGGTTGTACAACCCGCAAGCTTTTTAAAAAAATTTTAAAATTGCGGGTTGTACAACCTGCAAGCTTTTTTAAAAAAATTTTAGCTTGCGGGTTGTACAACCCGCAATGTTTTTGGAAAAAAATTTAGCTTGCGGGTTGTACAAACCGCAACATAAAATTTTATGTTGCGGGTTGTACAACCCGCAAGGTGTTTGAAAAAAATTTTATGTTGCGGGTTGTACAACCCGCAAGGTGTTTTTGAAATTTTTTTAAATTTGGTTAATAGTTGATTGTGTAATTGTTTTGAATGAATTATGTAGTGTACCATGGAAGGAGACTTCTACACT
>Ga0099824_1009921_pt1 | contig 11490 bp, 8 predicted proteins | sample SiratrowhiteBW_FD_76837 | JGI IMG/M metagenome (GOLD analysis project Ga0099824, IMG submission 76837) | Root nodule microbial communities of legume samples collected from California, USA - Siratro white BW | ecosystem: Host-associated > Plants > Roots > Nodule | place: USA: California... | reverse complement strand
TTATATTAATAATAAACTTACCCTTCGGTTTGTTTATTTTTAACGTAATTCTTGATGAATGGTTTATTATATTCTTAAGGTTTTCAGTATCCTCTCGATATTAGCTTTAAGGATATGATATTGTAGTTAAAAGCTTAACAAACTTCGTGGGTTAATTTGCTATTGTTGATACGTTCTATTCCAGCTTTGCCTATGCAAATATTTTGTTGATCAAGCTGAACGGAACTAATTATGAGGACCGAGTGAGAAGTTTTCTAAATCTGTGTTTTCATAATAATTGTAAAATTGCACAAATAGGGAAAAATACCTTATGCTTCCGCTGTTGACACTCTTATGTATGTTCAAGTTAATACACGTCTTGATATTGCTTTTGTTGTTAATGTGCTTGGATGATACTTAAGCATATTCCCACAGAGTTTATAATTGTAGATCCCTTTACTAAGGGATTGACTGTTAAAGTCTTTGTTGAACATGTAACCCGTATGGGTGTAATGAGGTCCTTTTGATATATTGGTTTAGTGGGAGTTCTTTCTTTTATGTATATGTACTTCCCATTTGGACCTTAGTTATTGTATTGTCGTAATTGGGCAGATGATTGAGACATATAATTCTCTATTTTGTATTGCCATATTTTGTTTATTCTGATTTGCGCAATTAATGTTATGGCATAATTTTGAGACATTTTGGACCCAGTCTCAAATGTTATTGTGGTGAGATTGTTTTAATCTCATATAGCATATTGGGCAGATGATTGAGACATATAATTCTCTATTTTGTATTGCCATATTTTGTTTATTATGATTTGTGCAATTAATGTTATGGCATAATTTTGTGACATTTTGGACCCAATCTCAAACGTTATTGTGGTGAGATTGTTTTAATCTCATATAGCATCTTGGGCAGATGATTGAGACATATAATTCTTTATTTTGTATTGCCATATTTTGTTTATTCTGATTTGCGCAATTAATATAGCATAATTTTGAGACATTTTGGACCCAGTCTCAAATGTTATTGTGGTGAGATTGTTTTAATCTCATATAGCATCTTGGGCAGATGATTGAGACATATAATTCTCTATTTTGTATTGCCATATTTTGTTTATTCTGATTTGCGCAATTAATGTTATGGTATAATTTTGAGACATTTTGGACCCAGTCTCAAATTGTTATTATGGTAAGATTGTTTTAATCTCTTATAGCATCTTGTGCGGATGATTGGGATATAATTGTATATTTCACATTTATAAAGGTCACTGAAATGTAGGTGTTTCATTTCTGTATGATATCATCACTCCTTCGAGTGTGATTTTCTGCGGTGATAAGATGCTTACATATTTCATTTTGGATCTATGTTGTAATATTTTGGCATTTTATTGTGGTCACATGTTAGTGAGTTTTTCTGGATTAATTTTCAATGTAGTGATCTAATTTATGTTGTCCAAGTGGGAGATTGTTGGAATAATTATTTTGTGGACATACATAAATTAATAAGTTGTTCAGATTAACTTATTTGCCAAAATAGTATGTAATCATTATTGTTATTATTTATTTGATTGTTATTATTTATTTGGTTACATCAAATAATATTGTTTATATTGTGCGAATATTTATTGGGTCAACTGATAATAGGTGGGCTGAGCCCATTATTAATTTCTAATATATAGAAGAGTCCCTACAACTGCCCAGAGTTAGTTATTATTCTATCCTATTAAAGAATAAAGAAGACAATTCTTTGTATACACGCTTCTGACCTGGGAGGAGTCTGTACACACTCTTTTCTTTTATTCTTTGCAGAGATCATTGATTAGTGAAGGACATAACCAATAAATGATGAATTAAAGTTCTTCTTTTATTCCAGGTTCTGATTCTTCTTATCTCTTTATAATTTGATGTACTCATATGCTATAATCAGACTAAACTGAAAACCCTAATTAGATTAATTCTATCAGTAGTGTCGTACTAATTATTAATATTTGAAATCATTGTCATTGTCCAAAAGAAAAAAATTCTGTATATTACAAGACACATATTGAAGAAACTGTCATTGATATTAGCTTTTATAAAAATTAATTAATGATACCATATAAAAATATAATTTTTTATAAGATTTTATAAAGGTGTTGAAAAGCACATAAGATTTTATAAAGGTGTTGAAAAGCACCTAAGAGCATGATCCTTTTTGGGCTATAACTCTGCCACTCTCTCCATGTACAAAGCAAACAAAACCACTCTCCCTCTTGTCTTCTCCATCTGCACGCCCAGATGAACAACCCTTTGGATGCTGGAACCAACTCCAACAAATGCAGGGATCCTAAACAACGCCATGTAGAAAGCATCAGCCACTACGTTGGAGAGGCTGTATTCGACAGAAACAAAGCACCTCAACCATCAAAGAACGATAAGAAAGCAGCTACCACTATCCAATCTTGCATTTCTTATTCTAAGCAGCCGCCAAACAATTGAATGAATGTCTGCTCCATCTCTTCCTTTCTCACTCGTGAATAATGAGGCTGTCATGTCGTCTCTCTATGTTTGTTTGTTGCTCTCTCTATCTGTGTCTCTCTTGCAAGTGCTGTCATGTAATGCAATATTATCTGAGATGGAAATGAAACTTCACAAAACTTGCTTCAGCCTTTGAAGTTTGTGTGGAAAATCATCACTACTTTTTTATTGCTTATGTGATCTATGTTTTACATTGCACCACTCACACAACACCCTCCTTTTCCAATCTAGATCACTCCTTTCTTTTTTACTTTCTCAATTTCACTTTTTATCTGTTATTAAACATTTTTATCATTTGTAAATTCATTATTGTAGTAAGAGAAATAAATGCTATGTCTGCAACAACAACAACTTAGATTTGATGTGTGAAAGTGCCCCATGGTATATATCACTACCCTCTTATGGAAACTGTGGAAAAAGAGTGTTTTTGCAAGTAGGCCCTTTCTCTCAGCAGATCTAATAAATATTAATTTTTAAAATTGAACAAATTCTATAAGTATTCTTATTTTAATTCTTAAAAATATATTATAAATTTTAAATTAAAATACTATTTTTATTAATGAGAAATAAAAAAATAAAGTATTATTGGTTTTATAATATACATTTTAAGTTAATATAAACCAAAATATAATATAATATTAAAATTTGTATCAATTAAGTTAAGAGATTGAATTATAAATCAATTATTTAAAAAATATATACATTTATAAAAGAATGTTTAATATTAGATCTGATTAAGATGATGCGAGTGTACTCTGATAGTCTTTACATACCGTGGTAATTGTTAGTAAAGAGAGATAGAAATAAATAAAATTGATAAAGTGAAATAATTTTTATAACGAATAATAATACAGAATAAAAAATTTAGACACTTTTTACGCTAGATGTTTCGTTTTTTTTTTTTTTTTTAAATCACGTCAATTACTTATTTCGCTTTCATAGTGTTTGAATTTTTTTACTCTCTCAATTTCACTTTTTATATGTTATTAAATATTTTGATATTTTTTAATTTATTATTATTTATCTTTTTATTGTAGTAATTATAATTTTATTTTAATATTATTCCAGATAAATACTTATTAGTTTAAATTATTTGATTGATAATCATAAACTAATTAGGTTGTTGAATACTCATTACTATATAAAAGTTATAATAAATCAATTAGATAGTAATTAACTTCTTAATTACTTATATATGAAATTGTTTAGATTCCTAATAAAACCTAGATCAGATAAGAGTATCACCTCAATGTATCTTAATTGACGCAAATCTATCACTACCTTTTTCTGGAAAGTTGCATGAACCCACTGAAGCATACATTTGACAAAATTTTATTCTGTATAATTTAAAATATAAAAATTATATTTTAAATTGTATAAATCAAAATTTTTAAAAAATTATTTTAAATTAAATAATCCCAAATAAAAAATGTTATCTTAAATTATATAATTTAAAATACATTAATGTATTTTGATTATTATTATCTACAATAAATATTTTCAGTAGTTTAAAAAATATGAGAATGTCGAAGAACTGGTTCAGGTGTGAAAAAAAAGCGTCTTCTTCTTGTAGAAATAGAAGACATTGTCTTGTTAACGCGATTTTCGCCTGAGTAATTAATAAAAATTATCAAATGAGAAAGAAAATTAATTAAAAATATTAAACAAGGAAATTTAAAAAATGGAAAAGATAAAAAAAATTTGAAGACAAAACGAAAATATATTTTAAGTTTCGTAAAAATATATTTTTATTTATAATTGTTTTTGTTATATATTATTAAGAATGTAAAAGAATAATTGTTCAGAAATAATATTAACTGACTTAAGTTTTCATATACCTCAACATTACACACGATCAAATTTTTAATCCTAGACTAAGTTGTAAATAAATAATGTTTTCTCATACAAATGTCACTTTTTAACCCAAAAATATTTTACAAAGAAATTTAATATAAAAAATGATTTTTATATAAAATAAAACTAACATAAAAAAAATATTCACTATTTCATTATCAACGATGAAATACAAAATTACAATAATAATATTCACTATTAAATAAAATACGTGACATACTTAAGTTTAAATGGAAAGATATATTTCTATAAGTTCTTATGAATTTTACCACCTAACTTTTAATTTAGCAAATTTTGTTCTATTAATTTTAAAATTCATTTACTTTATAAATATATTTTATTATGCATAACATAAAATAAATCAATTGTTTGTTATGTGTTGATTTTATATGTTTGAGCATATTTATTAAAAAACTATTTAATAAAATAAATTGTTTGTTTTGTGATGATGTTATATGTTTACTTTAACATAAACCAAATTTTTACTTTTTAATAAATAAATTCTAATTGTAAAATAATTTACGAATTAAAGTCTAAATTCTTTCTTAAGTCTAAATTCAGAAACTCCAAATTGTTTATTACCAAATACATGATAAGTGTAATTCTATATGATAAATGTAATCTGGTTTTATTTAAAGTTCAATTGTCTTACTTAAATCTAAATTGTTTGTTAATTCAAAATTATCAAAATATTTTTCTAAAATTTGTATTTCAGATTGTAAATTCTAAATAAAAAAAAATTATATTCCAAACTATGAAATATAAAATATATTTTTTTATATTTTAAATTATATAATTTGAAATAAAAAAATTTTATATTTTAGATTGTATAATCTAAAATATATATTTTTTTATATTTCGGATTGATCTGAAATAGAAAAAAAGTGAGGAAAGATTATTTGTGATCTTTAACTTTCTTTTTTTATAAATTTATATTAAACATTACTATTAACTTTGACATTTCAGCTAGGTTGACATTTCAAAAATCAACAATCATATTTCATAATATAAAACATATTAATAAAAAAAAAATAAAAAATACAAAAAAATTGGATCTTTAACTTTATATACTAAAAAAAATTGATTAATTGTATCATCAAACTTTATATTAAACTTAAAATTCCCTATTTATAACTTTAGAATTTAGCTTTTAACGGAATTATCAATATTTATAAATTTTTACCTTTTTTCTAATAATCATTAAAATAAATATTCTTATATTATATTTATTATTTACAAATAATTACCAATTATTTTATAGTTGTTAAATGTCCTGTTGAATTAGTGAGGCAAATGACTATTGAAGAAAAGAGTACGCAAGATTGGGCTCAATTGTTTGTTGGTTTGGACCAAATAAAGATTCAATGGCAACCATCTTGGCAACAGCAAACACAATTCATCTATTATTACGAGAAATATCCCAAAGTGGCTTTAATTGGGACAAAATGTTGCATTAATTATAACCCTACATTAGCTCAAAGACAGTTTGGATACCCATTGAAGGGAGCTCCAACACCTTCTGCTTTAGTTGCACTTGTGTTTTATTATAATGAGGGTTCTGCTTCTAAGATTTTACATCAGGTTCGAAGTGCCTGGAACGATATATCTTATATGGAGAGAGATTCAAGATCTTGGGTTGTAAATAGAAATATTTCTTATTCTCAATGGATAGCAGAAAGAGTTAAAGAAATAAAGCTACCTTTCAAGGTTATTCTGCCTATTCTAGTGAATGATGAACATATGGTAGACCTTAAATCAAAAAATGTAAAATAGTTGAAAGAAGAAATTGCCAGGTTGAATGTTACACTTGATTCTAACACGCAGAACTTGCAGCGTGATTATGTAGATCTTCGACAGGTGTATGAAGAAAAAGTAAAAGAGAATCAGGAATTAATAAAGAAGCAAAAAACACAAAAGGAGCATATCTTTAGAATTAATCAAGATTTGATGGCCGCCAATGCAGAACTGGCTTCCAAGAGTAGAGAGAAAAATACAGTCATCATGAGTGAACAACAATGGAAGAATCTTTATGAGGCTGTGAAGAAAGATAAGCAAGAGGTGCTCAGTAAATTGTGTGACCTTCGAGAGAAATACGATAGCATGAAAATCATGATGGAGGGGAAGATAAAAGAATAGGAAGAGAGGTTGGAAGTAGAGCAGTGACAGAGAATGGATAGTGAAGAAAATCATATGGCAGCAATGGCCAGCTAAAGGAACAATTGACAGAGATGAAAGAAATTGCTATCTCTTAGAAAGAAAGCTTCTCTCAGTTACCTGCTCTAGCTAATGGAGCCATCTATGAAGTGCCAGAATTGTTGAAGAAGGCCGAGATCTCTCTTACGTTTTGTAAAACTCCAAAAGTAGTGGAGGATTTTTTTTGAACATTGTAAAGACCTGCTAAAGGAGATGAAAAAATTCATATCTTGTGCTAAGAATTGATGAGAGTTTCTTATGGTACTTAATGACAAACGACCTTTAGTTCTTCAATAAAATTCAAACTCTTGTTGATATTTCATGGATATTCGTACAATTTTTAATGGTCATTGTTTAATTTAAAAATAACGAATTTAAATATTCCATGACATTCTTGTAGGATTCAAATTAATAAGTTCTAATGGAAAACAAAGGAATGATCAAAGGAGAAGGAATGAGTACTTTACAGCCTAAGCTTTTTGTTATACAAGTCTCTAAAGCTGTTATCCACATGGTTATAGGACCTAAACCATTGGTGATCCAAACACCCTCTTCTTTCCCATACAAGAATAACAAAGTTGTTCCTTGGAGATATGGTGTTAGTATTGTTCAAGGGGGAAAAAATAAGGAATCAACTAAGAAAGGGGAAGCAAAAGTTGAAAACATATTGGGATTTGGGGCATGACAAGAGTAGGTGTCTCTTCACTCGTCCTACTTAAGAGGAGAGAAAAAACTATGAGCAAACAAGAGAAGAAAGGACTATGGAAAAAGCAAAAGCCTTTCTTAAGGAGAAAGTTGTTCAAGATAATGTTGAGAGTGGAGAAAGTAATAAAAAAGAAATAACGAATGAAGAAGCTTGCGAACTTTTGAAATTTATTCAGCAAAGTGAGTATAAGGTGGTGGATCAACTCAATCAAATGCCAACAAGAATATCACTCATAGGAAACTGTTGATAAAAATCTTAAGTGGGGCTCATGTAGGGAAGGATATTACCTTAGACAAATTTGAAGGTATCGTTAGTCATATTACTGCCAACAATTATCTCACCTTCACTTAGGAATAAATACCTTCAGAAGGCAGAGGACACAATAAAGCACTTCATATGTCCATCAAATGCATGAACCATTTCATATCGCAAGTTTTGATTGACAATGGTTCATCTTTAAATGTTATGCCAAAAGCTACCCTAGATAAATTACCTAGCAAGGGGATTTACCTACGTTCCAACACTATGGTAGTAAGAGCGTTTGATGGAAGCAAAAGAGAAGTAATATTAGAGATAGAGTTGCCTATACAAATTGGACCGTGTGTATTCCAAGTAATGTTCCAGGTAATAGACATACTGCCAGCATATAATTGTTTACTTGGAAGACCATGGATACATGCAGTCGGGGTTGTGCCTTTCACTTTGCATCAAATTTTGAAATTTGTAATCGATGATAAGTTGATTATAGTTTCTGGAGAAGAAGACTTGTTAGTATACGGTTCATCATCCACCCTGTATATAGAAGTTGCTGAAGAAGCTCTCAAGACGTCATTCCAAGCTCTGGAAATCGTTAGTACTGCATACATTGAACCATTCAATGTGGACCCCAATTCGTTCAAGGTTTCCTTAATGATGGCAAAAACAATGATGAAAGGAAAATACAAAGCTGGCAATGGTTTAGGCAAAAATGGAAAAGAGCTTATAAAAACCTTGGAGATAACTGAGAATATAGGAAGGTATGGGTTGGGATATAAGCCTACTCCAGCTGATAGAAGGACCACAATTCAAGAAAGGATAGAAAGAGTTAAAGCTAAAATGGAAGGGCGAGAGCCCAGAATGAACAAAATTTCTTTAGGCAAATTAGAACAAAGCTTTTACAGTGTCAGATGGATAAATGTTGATCAAATAGTGACAGTCAAACATGAGCAGGAAAATCAGAACTTCAATTTCGTATACCCTTGTTCTCCAAATAAGCAACTTGATAATTGGAAAATAAAGTATGTAATTTGTTGACAAATGTCAATGGTAGCTACAATATTCAGATTTCAACGAAAAGAGGAATTTTCATAAATGTTTTTGTTTTCCCTATTCATATTGTCAAGAAAAATGTCATAAATTTCCAAAATCCCAATGATTTCTAAAGGGATGTCATGGAAATTTAAAAGAAAATAAATAAATAATAAATAGATGTTTTCTGGAATCATTGAAGAAAAAAATCATTGAAAAGAGAAAAAAGAAAAGTAGAAAAATTGAAATCATAGAAAAAAGAGGAAAAAACTAAATATCTTAAAGCCTGATAAATCTCTTAAATTAACATCTTCAATACATATGTATTAGAATAACCCTTTGAGCTTGAATAAACTTATTTAAAAAAAAATTCATCCCAGTAAAATTCTTCGTCATAACTGGGGCAAGGCAATTAATGTTCACAAAATTTTCTCGAGAGGCATTTGGAAAAAAGAAATTAAAAAAAACGTAAAGAAAGAAATTTTGAAAAGAAAAGAAGAAACATATGTTAGACTGAAAACTCGCAAAGGGCAGTTTAAGCAAAAGCAAAAAAGAAGACAAATGTCGAAAAATTGTTGAAATCTATTGTAGAGTGTCGCAACCGGAGTCACGATGGGGACCGCAGATAAAAATGGTTTATTTTAATTTTTAAAAGAGGGGAGTCGCCACCATAGTTTTCATGGAAAACTATGAAAAACCAAAGAAAAACAAGGATAAGGCCTGTCTACGAAAACCAAATTGCAAGTCCGGTAGTCGGTTACGCGTGGGGAAGGTATTAGCCCCCACGGCGCCCGTCCTAAGATGGTACCTTTAATTGAATAAAATGAAATGAGTGTAATTTTTGAAATATTTATTTTTCACAAAAGATAGAAATAAAAGCAAACAAAACACATTTTATCTTAGAAAGGCCCGACAAGGTTTAACCTCGCTTCTACATATCTCCATCAGGGACGGAAAATCAGAATTACGTAATTCTATGTTTTGAAAATTGTTTGTTTGAGAAATTAATATTTTTTAATTTTTGAGATTTATATATATATTTTTTAATTTTAGAAAAAATTTGTGTTTTCGAAAATTTAAACTTCATTTTGGATATCGCTTGACGCGTATGACCCTTTGATATTCTAAATGAAATTAAAAATTTTCAAATTGAATTCCGCATTACGCGAATGGTTATTTAGGAATTCAATAAATAAATTATTTTCGATGAAACCTCATAGCATATAAAGCCATTTAAAGATTTAATCAAAAATTATTTAAATAAAATGCTACAAAAGAGAAAGGAAGGAAGAAAAGAAACTAAAAAACAAATAACAATAACATTTGACTTTAGTATATTATTTAATTTTAGTGGAATATAAAATTTGTTAAAATAAAAAAAAAAAAAAAAAGATGCTACACATATCAAATCCATTATTCGGTGCCCATCACAACAAATAGGCCAGTGGGCCTTTTCTAAGAGTCATCCACGTGGCCTTCCTATTTCTCAACATTTTAATTATTATATTATTAACAGGCAATTAAATGCCCAATTGGTTGAATTCCAAAACAGCCTGCACCATTCATATTTGCCATTTTTTACCTCTTTTCCAATTCATTCATTCATATTATTATGCCAAATAAAATAAAAATGGGCCAAGCCCAAAACAGATTCATAATGTCCCCTATTTTTTTTTATCTTGTTTTAAGAAATGTAAAAACACTCACTCTCACTGCACCTTTAATTCAGATTGGCAATTATTTCCTTAAATCTAATATCATATGTTACACGCTCATCTCCATTATATTTCAATCATTTCTTTTTTTTTCCGAAAAGTTCACACGTGGCCTAATCACACACACATATATGCATTGTGCTTGAAAGAAAATTGGGCTAAGCCCAATTTCATACACGTTTCACACTCCTTTTGTCCAATGTCAACTTCTCTCATTTATTTTCCAAATTTACATCACTAAATCATAGCCCAACTTTCTTTGAGTCACCCTCGTATATATACCCAAAATTAAGCTAGGGTTGTACGAAGAATCATAACAACGTCGCTGCTAATGAGAAAGAGTGCGCGAATCTTGTCAGCAAGGTGGAAAGCATTTGACACAAGGCTAAAACAAAGAGAGAAAAGAAGAAAGAAAAGAGAGTAATTGCGATGATATTGAGGAGGCGTGGCGGTGATGAGGGAAGAACGGTGCCAGAGAAAGAGAGTTGGGTTTCTTTTGTGTTTTTTAGACTTTTTTATATATTTTTTTGTTATCATGAAACCAAAACGGGCCAAGCCCAACACCATCCATGCCACTTATTCCACTTTACCCTAAGTTTAAGGTTCCAAAATATTATGGTGCGGCAACTGCGAATGGTTCAAAGAGAGATGTCATTCGGGCATGATGAGGGATTGCAAGCGAAAGAAAGAAGAGGTTCTGGATGGCTATGGGTTTTGGTGGAGGTGCGGCGGGTGACAGCGACGTTGCCATGATCTCCGGCAACGTCGACGGCAAGGAATTGAAGGGTGCTTGACGTTGTTTTCTGGGTGAGGAACAGTGGCGGAAGGTTATTATGGCTAAGGCTGAGAGAGGGGGTTTAGGTGGTTGAGGATGTTAAGGTAGAGATGGCATAGTAAGGCGACGGTGGTGGTGTGGTGGTCACGAAGCTTGACGGAGATGCTGGTGGCGCTGGAGGGTGGTGGCACTGTAAAATTAAAACATAATAGGAATAATCAATCATAAATATTCCACAGGATCTTAAAATTTATGATTCTCACATAATATAGATAGTAAGATAGACTTACCTTGATCCATAAGAGATCTTTTTTATTCTCTTTATCTCTTTTTTTTATTCTCCTTTGACTCAATCTATCTCTTTCAGTCACTTTAATCTACACACACGTTATTGATGGTATATTATGTAGAACTCTCTCATACTGCAGAGACAGAACCCTATATCTTTATATAACC
>Ga0099824_1009920_pt1 | contig 11490 bp, 5 predicted proteins | sample SiratrowhiteBW_FD_76837 | JGI IMG/M metagenome (GOLD analysis project Ga0099824, IMG submission 76837) | Root nodule microbial communities of legume samples collected from California, USA - Siratro white BW | ecosystem: Host-associated > Plants > Roots > Nodule | place: USA: California... | reverse complement strand
GATCTAAAAAAGAAAAAGAAAAAGAAAAATGTCCCCAGCAAAGACAAAAACGTTTGAATTAAATACTACCCTTGGGAGAAAAAGAACCAACTACAAGAGAACTTTCTTGTTTTTCTTTTTTTTTTTTTTTTTTCCGGGACAACTGGTTTTTGTTTTTTTTTTTTTTTTTTTTGGAATTTTCTGAACTTGTTGGGATTTGTTGTTGTTGTGGGATATGACCAAAAAGTGAAATTGTATTTTTGTTTGTTCTTGAATTGGTGCTCGTTCATGTTAAATTTTGGGCATATTATAAGCTACTATGCAGATTTCTCTCCTGTTATTGCGCGTTGTGAATTTGGGCCCCAAAATGTTTGTACTAATGGTTTTTTTTTTGGGCATGGATCACGAATTCTTAGCTAGCTTAATTGACTTTGTGACAGTTGAACGGGGATTTGAATTTGGAAAAGCTTTCAGCTGGCTTCAGGCTAGTTGAGGGATAGTGCTTTCTGTGTGTCACAGATGGGTGAAGATAGCCCGCGAGTTGGTGGGTTTTCAGCTGGTTTGGCTGTGATATTGAACGGTGAGGACGGTAAGAAAAATTTGCCAAAAACACGGTTACTTTCTTGCTGTGACGATTTGGGTCAGCAATCGGTGGAGCGAACCCTTGAGTATGTGTTTGGCCTCCCAAACAGATCACTCAATTCATTGAGTGGTCCGGTTGATCGTGGTTTTATTCACTCTGTCATTAGAAATGATTTCTCAAGATGTAATGTGAAATTGAGTGATTCTTACAGTGAAAGAGACGGAATTTGTTATACTAATGGTAAAAATGGCAACCGGCCTGATATTATAGGCCTAGAAGAATCAAGCATCTGTGGTGATATTAAAGTGATCAAGTCACCTTTTCTTATAGAGAGCATGGCAATGTTCAGTAGTGCCAGGGCTAGTGCTTGTGTTTGGAAGGGAAAATGGATGTACGAAGTTATGTTGGAAACATCTGGCATACAGCAACTTGGCTGGGCCACTCTTTCTTGCCCTTTCACTGACCATAAAGGTGTTGGTGATGCTGATGATTCATATGCTTATGATGGGAGGCGAGTTAGCAAGTGGAACAAGGACGCTGAGACATATGGCCAATCATGGGTTGTTGGTGATATTATTGGATGTTGTATAGATTTAGATCAAGATGAAATATCATTCTACAGGAATGGTAATTCACTTGGGGTGGCATTCCAAGGAATTCGAAAAATGGGTCCTGGTTTCGGTTATTATCCAGCAGTTTCTCTCTCCCAGGGTGAAAGATGTGAGTTAAACTTTGGAGCTCGACCCTTTAAGTATCCAATTGAAGGCTACCTTCCTCTTCAGGCTCCTCCCTCTAAGAACTACTTTGTCACCCAATTGCTGCAATGCTGGTCAAGACTGTTGGACATGCATTCAGTGGAACGAGCTGATCATTCCCTAGTTCAGAAATTGAGAAGAGTGAAGAGGTTTGATTCACTGGAAGAAATTTTCCATCCTGCTTCTTATGCTATATGTGAGGAATTATTCTCTATACTTGAAGCGGATGTTGGGATCACAGAGTATATGGTTTGGGGTCCACTGTTGTCTTTCATGTTTGAAGTTTTTGGTTTGCATGCTCCCCATGATTACTCAAGCCTGGATAAAGTAGTTGAGGTTATGCTACAATTTCAAGGATCCCATGTGCTATTTGAACACATCCTAAATGCTCTTTCATGTGGTTGTAAAATAGCCTTATTAATTTTAACTGAATGCCCTTACTCTGGATCATATTCTCACCTTGCATTGGCATGTCATCTACTAAGACGAGAGGAACTTATGGTGCTTTGGTGGAAGTCACCAGATTTTGAATTCGTGTTTGAAGGTTTTCTTTCACTAAAGAGTCCAAACAAACATGATCTTGACTTCATGATACCAACTGTTTGGTGGCCTGGTTCATGTGAAGATGCATCATATGAAGGTAACATGATGTTGACAACCACAGCTTTGTCTGAATCAGTCAGCAAGGTAAATTCTTTCTTTTTGACCTAACTTTGATTTTAGTTATTATGTCTGAAATTAGAATGAATACCTCACTGTTTCTACTGAACTTTGAAGAAGCAACTAGCAAACTATTAAACTGACAAGTTTTTGTATACAATAATTATGTATATTTTGCAACAAGCCATTGAAATTACTTAACCTTTTAAATAAAATTATCTATTGCATTGTAATGGTTGATGGTATCGGATAGTAATAAAAAGTAAGAGGTGTTAGAAGTGAATAGTAAGGTTGCATATGGTTTATTGCACCTTTTTGTCCCTAGATGAAGGTTTTTCTTCCTTTAGTAACATTGTTTTCTCTCAATCCTAAGTCCTATATGGGTCAAAGGGCGTAGGGGGAATGTCCATTAGTGTTCTGAGATGACAGTAAATGCCGTGATCTGTCATTTGTGCCTGAAGCTGAATGAAAACAAGAGAAACTTTTCTAAGTTTACTGGTGATTATGATGCCAAATCTTATCAAGCTGATAGCATTACCCTCTTAATTTATAAATTATCATGTGATCTAATTGGTGAATAGGAGTGTTTTATGTTACTTCTCAAGATAAAAGGTTGAGCAAAATAATTCTTTATATTATATTTATGCCAATTATTCTTATTGATTATGAAAGCGTTTTCAATATCATTTCACAATATTCTTCTCCATCATATTTCTGTCAGACATGGCATTGGGACTGGTGATAAGGGGTTATTGTAAGCTTAGGCTATCTGAATTTTCTATAAAATAGAAAATTTTCATTTATCTACTCTTTGTTGTCATACAATGCAAAATATAAGGTGGTTTCTATGAATATTATGAATAATATTTCTTTCTTATTTGAGGGTAAAATTTTGTGAACTATTGTGCTATTGGATACTCCTTCCACAGTTTCCTACATTTCTGAGTATGTCTAGTTCAAATGTAGATCGAGGAGAAGCATAGAGACCTTTGTCGCTTAGTGATACAATTTATACCACCTACGAATCCTCCCCAGCTACCTGGAGCAGTATTTAGGACATTTTTACAGAGCCTTCTACTGAAGAACAGAGGAGCAGAACGAAATATTCCACCCCCTGGAGTTTCTAGCAACTCGGTTCTTGTTTCAATTTACACAGTTGTACTCCATTTTCTATCTGAAGGATTTGCCTTGGGTGATATCTGTGGCTGGTTAAAGAGCTGCAACACAGATGTTGGTTTCCTTCATAGAGGTGGTGAGCAAAGCTTTCCTGTTCATTTATTTCTTAAAAGTGATCCCCTTAGAGCTGATATTTCCAGGCTTGGGGGATCCTATAGCCATTTATCAAAGCTACACCCAACATTTGATCATGAAATGGAAGTGATTCAATGGGATGAAGGTTGCATGGATAGTGAAGAAACCAGAGTCACTCATTCAACCAGGCAGAAACCGTGCTGTTGTTCTAGTTATGATTCTGATTTCACAAGGAACTTCAAGGTTCCTGGCAAATACCTGGCCAAAGGTTCTCGTGGTCATTGTAGCTCTATTCCAGAGAGACCTGCTCATGTCACTGCTGAATGCAGTGATGGGAGTTTGAATGATGAGATAACTGATAAACCTAGCCCCAGTGATCAATCTGAACCTGAGTATGGTTACCGCCATGTGCACCATATGAAGTCTGTACCAAAGGATGTTAATATCTCTACAGCTACACTACGAGAAGAAGAGCTACTTGATACTTTGCTATGGTTGTATCATGTTGGTCTTGCTCCAAATTTTAAGCAGGTAATACAATGTTTGCAAAATTTCTTGTAATATCTTAAGATTTGACAGTGACCAGCTTGATTTTCTCTATAATGCCTGAACTTTTCCTAAAGATTGAGAAAGATAAATATAAAAGGAGTTGTGGGGGCACACAAGACTAGCTTCCAAATCAGCAATGACTACTGACGCTCAATACTATCCAAAATGGGTCTAAAACTTATTTTATTACTTGGTGCGTATTTGTATTAGTTTATTTTGAGTCCAAGTAGCTTATAATTAAAATCCTACTGAATGAGCTTTTCAAAAGCAGAATCAAATTTTCTTCCCAAATTAATAAAAACTAAATATATATTTGAAGACTTAAACCTACCTTTTCTTACATGAATTATACTCACATACACCCACCTTCTTTGTCTTTGATTTCACCTGTATGGAATGCTATATCTGGAAAGAATTTGGATGGGTACCTGTTTGATGATAATTCATACCAGAAGTCAGTTAATGATTGTTGGAAAGTTGCCTTAATTGCTGTCACTCCTAGCCTGCCTTAGTTATGGCTTCTTTGGGGGCTACTTAATTGTTGCCTTGAGGGTGGGGGTTTAGTCCCACACATTGACTTGTGATATGGCTAAAATAGAGCATGTATAAAGCTTGGAAAATTCTCACCTTGAAAGTTGGTTGTGGGGTTGAGTTAGGCTTCAAATCCAAATTTATATGGTATCAGAGTCTATTCTAGATTCATTGTCAGGTGACCTACATTTGCTGTGCTCTAGGCCTATAGCCCTGGGCATAGGGGTAGGGGTGGGAAGCTGCCTTGATTATGGTCACCTCTAGCTTGCCTTAGTTCTGGTCTCTTGGGGGTTGTCTTAATTGCAGTCTCAGTGGCGTGGTTTAGTTCCATGTCGACTAGAGATATGACTAAATAAAAATTGAACAATCTTCATTTTATGAGTTGGTTTTATAGGGCTGAGTTAGGTTCCTAACTCAAATTCTATAATGATCTTTCTGAAACATGATGACGCGAGGTTAGTAGAAGTCATGAGCATACTGAAATATCATAAACCTCTTCTACCTACCACCTCCATATATTATGGTAAGTATGAAAAGTTTTCTGAGCATGATTTGCATGAAACAATTTTCATCTAATGGTGAATTTTATGAAAAGCATCCTAAAAAATGTTTTTTTCAGTAATATGAATTTGATTTTGCTTTACATTGATATCTTTCAATCCTAACCCAGTAGTAATCTTACTCTAGTGCCCAGTCTTGAATTTTGTTATATTCATCCTCATTTTAGCTGGTATATTTTGAAATTTGCAATGCCTTAATTGATTTTAAATATCATTTCAATTTTAGGGAAAATTGAAAAGAGATTTGAACTTCATTCTTCCTGTTTTTGTAGGCATCATACTACATGACTCATCAGACACAGTCAATTTCTCTTTTGGAGGAAACTGATAAGCAAATAAGAGAACGAGCTTGCAGTGAGCAATTGAAACATTTGAAAGAGGCTCGTAATGAATATAGAGAAGAGGTTATTGATTGTGTTAGGCATTGTGCTTGGTAAGATGACCATGAGAAATGCCACTTAAGCTTATTTGTTTTATTTGTTTATGCTTTCCTTCATAGGGTTTTTGCTTTTGAATTGGCATTCTACATCTCCAAATGGTATTAGGTTGAAATTTTCCGGTTGTGATGGCTAGGTTGTAGTTCAAGTTCCAATTTCTCATTATATAATTGTTAACCTAATTTGATAACTTTCAATTGGATGACAACTGTGTACTAGTGTTCTTTACTTTTATAAAATTTTGGTGGTACTCATTTGTTAGACACATAGGAAATGAGAAAAGATGAAAAGTTTATGTTAGGAGAAAATTAAATAAAAAGGGTGCAGGGCAGTTTTGTTGGTTAGGGATGGGTTGGTCTATTTAAAAACCAACCCAGTTATAGACCAACCCAGTTAGGAGAAGCGGACTTTTTGGGAGGTTGATTGTTGACAGGATATTCCTGTGTGAAAGGAAGAGTGCTTCCTTTGTAAATTCTGTGTAAACTACTGCTACAGAATTGACTACGAGTTTTCATTCAGAAATTCTACTGTTTATCCATTTTCTTTACTATTTTCGTGGTGTGGAATTCCTTGGTTCCTAACTTACGACTTAAACTAATTTTGATAAAGACAAAGCTGTTGAACATAATTTTGGAAGAATATAAATATAGTTCTTATTTTGGAAACAGCAAGAGTATACTCTCAAAAAGTATGTGTTTCTTCATTCTGTTTCATATGTGCTTTCATCTTTCATGAAACTCTTGCTATGCTTAAGGTTCTAAGCTGTACTTTATGACTTAATAAATTGCATCAGTGTAAACTGTGTTGTTGGTTTGCTATTGTTTACTTTGAGAAACTCGTTATAATATGATAGTTTCAAAATTGTGTTTTGAGTTTTAGATTTTAGATTTTGTTGTTAAATTTTTTATTTTTTTTTATTCTGATTGAACTTTTCAGGCATCAGTGTTTTAGGAAGTTGAACTGTAGAAATTTAGGAATTTATATTATAATATGTCGTGTTCTGTTTCAGTCTAGCTTTCTGGATGCTTCTCAAATGCTAGTATCCTTAGAAAAAAGCATAGTATGCCCATCGTAATTGTTGTTTCTCTTACAGACTGGTTTTTTTGGATGATTTCTTTACAGGTATCGCATCTCTTTATTTTCACGGTGGAAGCAGAGAGGAATGTATGCAATGTGCATGTGGGTTGTCCAGTTGCTACTGGTTCTTAGCAATATGGATTCAGTGTTTATATACATCCCTGAATATTATCTGGAAGCTTTGGTAAATAAGCACTTATCGTTGATATAGAATTAACAGCAGTTTTAATTCCTTCAGTTGTAGAGTACAGAACATCTTCACTAGTTATCGACTTTAGTACCCTTTTTTGGGCTTTGCTGTGTCTAACATATTAGATGGTTTATCTGACACATTATGCTGGGACTAATAGGGAAGGGTCATATTAGAAAAGGCAAAAAATTTACGAATTTGGGTTGGTAGTCACACATTAACCTCGGTTGGTTGATTTGCATGAGTATACATTATTAATTAAAATTTCTCGTATCATTCTTATAATCATATTCCACTTATCTTAACATAAATATTTTCTCATTTTCTCCCCTATACCCGTACAGGTTGATTGCTTTCATGTGTTGCGGAAAAGTGATCCTCCCTTTGTTCCATCCACAATTTTCATCAAGAGAGGACTTACTTCATTTGTATGCATCACCCTTTCAATCTCCGTTTTTTCCTATTTAATATTTAATTAAATTATACCTGATCTTTGTTTCTTGGTCTTTAGTGAATGAAATTGATTCTACCGAAGAAATGGAATTTTTTTAGAATCAATTTTTGGCCTTATATGATAATATATTTAAAGTACAGACTCCTGTGCAGGTACTTTTACATGGCCAATATAAAATAACGTAGAACATCAAGACAATGCCATGAGCAGATGTAACAAATGAAGTTAATTATAAGCAACATAAAATGATCTTAAATGATACTCAAGATTTGTATATTCATCTTCCTATCATAACGAGTCTAACAAACATGTGCTTAAATGCTCGATGCCTGTAAACCTTGCATTTGGTAAGGTATTGAGTGACCTGAGAACTAGTGGAGGAAAAGGTGATATTTCTGAATGCTCCAAGAAGCATGTGTTTGTGAAGAGGGACCAAGTGACATGGGTATAACTTACACCAACTATTACACTATCAATAACTTCTTACAAAATATAATTTTAATCAATCCAACTATTGGATGATAACCATATAATTGATTGTGTGTGAAATTTAATAAAAAAAAATTAACAATAAGATAGTGGTCAAATGATTCATACTGGTATATATACCTTAATAAGTATTTATCACGTCAATTTTGACATATATAAACAGGACATAAATAATTTTGGATCAATCCTTATTTTTGTAATCTATGTAAAAGGAATTTTCAATCTAATGGTGGGTTTTGAGAATTCTAAATTACACACACACACACACTCAAGTGAACTCCTTAAGTACATGAGATAAAGCAGCATACATGAATCTGAAAAATTCATGAACCTATGTTTTTAATGCGGCTACTCTCAAATAGATCAGTTTCAATCGATGCTTCTCTCATTGGTTCTAAATCGTTCATTTATATTTTTTTCACTAGGTCACCTTTGTAGTTACCCATTTCAATGATCCAAGAATATCAAGTGCAGATCTTAGGGACCTTCTTCTTCAATCTATATCTGTCCTGGTGCAGTACAGGGAATATTTGGCTACCTTTGAGAGCAATGAGGCAGCCACCCAAAGGATGCCGAAAGCTTTATTGTCAGCATTTGATAACAGATCTTGGATACCAGTGACAAACATACTCTTACGATTATGCAAGGGTTCTGGTTTTAGTTTTTCAAAGAATGGAGAATCATCTTCATCATCAGTTCTTTTCCAAGTATGTTAACAAACTCTTTTTGTTACGGGGTAGGTTTTGCTTGGATCAATTTCTCACCATAAAGTTTTTCCCCCCTTGGCTCTTGATGCAATGCAGAGGTTGCTAAGGGAAGCTTGCATAAGTGATGAAGGATTGTTTTCATCTTTTCTAAACCGACTGTTCAATACACTAAGCTGGACCATGACTGAATTTTCAGTTTCTGTTAGAGAAATGCAAGAAAAGTACCAGGTATGATTATATTTTTCCATCCTTTACTAAATTTGAATCTTGGTTTGCTTTCTGGCTTCTTCTGGTTCTAATTAAGAGTTCTATACCAGTAAGAGTACATATTCTACATAGGTTCTGGGATTTCAGTTTGATGTACTTCTGTAGCTGATCCATTTTTCTATTAATTTAACTTGAGTTAATTTCAAGTCATCCCGTGCATAAGATTGAAATGGTTTCTATAATTACAATGGATTGCTTGGCTAATTCAGAGTTTGATATATCCATTCCAATAATTTATTGTTGCCACACTTCTTACACAGGTAATAGAGTTTCAGCAAAGGAAATGCTGTGTCATATTTGATCTTTCATGTAATCTTGCAAGGATTCTGGAGTTTTGCACTCGTGAGATTCCTCAAGCATTCCTGTCTGGATCAGACACTAACCTACGGAGGTTAACCGAATTGGTTGTATTTATCCTAAATCACATTACTTCTGCTGCCGATGCTGAATTCTTTGACTTGTAAGTTCCAATCCTATGACTTAAATATACCAGAACTGAATGCACCCCCTCCACACACACTTACACGTACTGATATTGTTTCGTGAGAAACTGATAGTCCAAGGCTCCTTGAGAATTTGGAACCATCTCAGTTGAAAATATATTTTATCATTTGGTTTTTTTATGAGGCTGCCCTCTTATTTCCTTTCAGGTCCCTTAGACGGCATAGTCAATCTCCTGAAAAAATAAACCGAGGCATGATATTGGCTCCTCTAGTAGGGATCATCTTAAATTTATTGGATGCTACAAATTCTGAAGAATACGGAGAAAACAATGATCTATTAGATGTTTTCGCTAGCATGGACTGTCCAGATACTGTTCAGTATGGATTCCAGTATCTTCTGGATTATAACTGGGTTAGTATGGATTCCCTAGTATTTGGAATGGCTTTTCGTTTCTGACGCACTTTTTATCCAATTTTTTGAAAATTCTAATTTGGTGCTATCTAATGCTAAATTATTAATAAAATCAACCGGCAAAGTTCATTGGTAGATTTCTATAACCTCAACAATTTCAAATGATAAGTGGTAGTTCCTATACATGTCAGGATTCCAGTTTTCTCTTGATCTTTGACAATGCTAAGCTCTTTCATTTTCTCAGGATGGATCCTCTCGGGGGGAAGCTTATGTAGCAAAATATGAGCAGCTAGAGAATTTTCTTAATCTCCTTACTTGCCGCACCGTATTACCACATGATAAAGTGGATAGTGTGGGAGATACAGATCTTGATGATAGCTTGTGCTGCATATGTTATGCATGTGAAGCAGATGCTGAAATTGCACCTTGTTCACACAAGTCTTGTTATGGCTGTATAACCAGGCACCTTTTGAACTGCCAGAGATGTTTCTTTTGCAACGCAAGAGTGACAAGTGTTAGCAAAATTTGTTAGAAGACGGGCTAGGGAGCTTCCTTTTTGGTTGCTTGGTTCCTGGCGGAAGTCAGCCAGTCAGTAACTCATTATTTGCGTGTTTGTGAACTACATATATAAAAAAGTGGCAAGTAACTGTAAAGGAAAACAGAGAAGGAAAAAAGGGAGAAGAAAAAAATGAGGGGGCAGGGTCTAATCGGGTAGGAGTTGATAGTGTTCCAGATGGTGAAGTGCTTCTTCATATGGACAGGGTAGTCGCCGTAGGCGAATTAAGAATTTTGTAGGCTATTTTAGAGGGTATTATGTTGTAAATATGCGATGTAAATGATAGGCCGATCATCGAAGTTACCTTCTTTAGATTAGTTTTGAAGTAATGTCAAACTCTAGTAAAGCAAAATGGTTAGATGCATGGGGATTAATTTATAAAAAGGCAGTAAAGTTAATGTGGGTGAAAAATAATTCCTTGACAAATCAGTGCATATCGCATGGCTTATATATGGAATTATAAAATATATTGCAATTCTAAGGACCGAAAGTTTTCAAATTGGAACATGGGAATTCAGAAATATAGTTTCTGGACCATTCAACTTAATATTGATATTTTAACTCCTTTAGTATTGTCCGGAATTTCCTAGAAACTATAAAATCATATGGGTGTCACTCTTGATTACTCTTCATTTTGTAATTTTCGATAGGTGTTAACTAATAATAGAAAGTGTGGAGCGTTTGCTATTTCTGTGTATGATTCGTGAGTCTTCTTCTTTTTCCTTTAGGGCTCTTATTGGTAATTCACTTTCTAAGTTCAGAGTGATTCTTCGTGCACCTCAATGGTGGCTTCCTGCACCTCCATAATTTAAAATTATTTCCATTTTAGCCTTGAGAAAAAGATGAAAATAGCCTTCATGTCATTCTTTTTTTTCCACTTTGAGGGTTGCATAAACCGCAAGACAATTAAAAAATAAACACATTGCGGGTTGTATAATCTGCAATTATATTTTCTGCACCTTTTACATTGCAGGTTGTACAACCTGTAATTATATTTTCTGCACCTTTTACATTGCGGGTTATACAAACCACAATATAAAACTTTTTTTAAATACATTGCGGGTTCTACAACCTGCAATACAAAATTTTTTTGAAAAAAAATTGCATTGCGGGTTGTAGAACCCGCAATGTATTTAAAAAAAAAATTATGTTACGGGTTGTAGAACCCGCAATGTATTTAAAAGAAATTTTGTGTTGTGGGTGGTACAACCCACTACTGTGGTGTAGTGGTGGTTATTACCTTAGTTTTACACTTAAGATCTCTACCTCGATCCTAAGCATCAACACTTTATGTGTGCTTGTTTTGCTACTAAACTTTTGGAATATTTGTTTTTATCATAAATTAAATTATAAAAAATTATTTATAGCTATAAATAATTTTTTTTTTACTTTTTATTATAAGAAAATTTTTTTGGAATATTTATTTTTATCATAAATTATAAAAAATTATTTATAGCTATAAATTATTTTTTTTTTACTTTTTATTATAAGAAAAAATTTTTGAAATATTTGTTTTTATAATTTAATTTATGATAAAAACAAATATTCAATTTATAGCTATAAATAATTTTTTATAATTTAATTTATGAT
>Ga0099824_1009919_pt1 | contig 11492 bp, 3 predicted proteins | sample SiratrowhiteBW_FD_76837 | JGI IMG/M metagenome (GOLD analysis project Ga0099824, IMG submission 76837) | Root nodule microbial communities of legume samples collected from California, USA - Siratro white BW | ecosystem: Host-associated > Plants > Roots > Nodule | place: USA: California... | reverse complement strand
ATCAACTACTCTAATCATCAATATCACCTACTAATTGCTAATAAACATCACAAATTGGTTACCTAATGCTTCTATGAAGGATTAATTGAAAGATTTTGAATAACGAACGGAAGTCGCGAATGGTTTACCTAAACCGGACAAAGATTCTCTTAACTGGATGGCTAGCTAACGAAACGGCTGAAGGAAGTATTTGGCTCACTAGCATAGCGGGGAGAGCTTTGGACGATGTTTATTAGCAATTAGTAGGTGATATTGATAATTAGAGTAGTTGATTTGGGATTTGGGGGGCTGTCGAAGGCGAATTTGAGGATTTTTCGATCTGCTGGGTTGAGAACCGGATGAGGTCGTCCGGTTTGTATTTTTTTTGAAAATGAGAACCGGATGCACCCCCATCCGGTTCACAATTTCAAAAAACTATAAACCGGATGGCCTGGTCATCCGGTTGGGAAGGGGAGGGGTTTTATTAAAATAGGGGTATTTATGTAATTTCATGAAGGGCAGCTATGGAATAAAAAAATTATATGGGAGTGCAGGAAGAGGATATGGGGGTGGAGGAAGAATTTGTCCAAGTTTCGCTCTGTTTTGTGTTTCAAGCTTCCACTACTCTCCCATTTCCATTCTCTTTTAGTACACTGCTTTTTACACCTCCATAGTTTCTTTCAACACCTTTATAAAGAACTTAAAAGTATCGAAATGCTCTTAAATAAATCTAGTAAATGATTTTAATACTCTCAGTCATTTCACTCCATAATTCTGAAAATAAATTTTGTAAAAAGACATTTCAAATTATATGATTTAGATTTAAAAGTAACTTCCACAATTTATAAATGATTTTCTGAATTTCAAAATAGCTTTTCGATTATATAATTCAAAAGTTATTTTCAGATTTTGAAAATTATTTTTAGATTTTAAAATATTTTTTAAATTATACAATTTATAATATATTTTCTTTTAACTTCTGGATTAGCTTATTTCAAAATACAAAATTTATTGTTTGAATTGATGTATTCCAGAATATAAAAATAATTTACAGATTAAAATTTAAGAATATATTTCAAAATATATTTTTTCCATTCTAAATTGAACTAATTCGAAAGTCACCAACATAACGTAAAATAAGTTAATTCGAAATTATAATTTTCAATTAATTTTTTTTTGAAGTTTACAGTCTAATAATTTTCTAAATTATAGAATCCGAAATATAAATTCAATCACGTCATTCTCATTTATAAAAAGATATTTAAGTCTTTTCAATATGATTATTTTGGAAATATAAAATTTTATGGAGGTCCTGGAGGAAGAAGCAGTCTTTTCAGTATCATAGATAGGATGAGTTCTTCCTGCATCCTAATAAAAAAATTTAATATCACAATTGTCCTTATACGAGAATCAGATGACACTCTCATCTGGTTCTCATTTCCAAATCAAAATGATAACCGGATGAAACCCATCCGGTTCTCATAGTCCAAATCGAAATGAGAACCGGATGGCACCCCATCCGGTTGTCATTTGAAAAAATTAACAACCGGATGAGCAGGTCATCTGATTCTCATATAAAGACAATTGTAGTATTAAATTTTTTTATTAAGATGCAGGAAGAACTCGTCCATAGATAGGGTCCGCGCAAGTTACAAATTAGTAGGTTGGATCATAATCGGCTTCGTATTATGATTCTTACACCCCCATAATTATTATTTGTACCTTCGTGTTAACAATAAAAAGACTAAAATATCCTGTATAGTTACTGCTGCACTGTGCCTTCTATTCAGATGCACCCACTCTGTCACTGTACTCTTCTTGCGGAGTCTTGGAACAATAATGAGGTGCCGATAAGAATCTTTAAGAAGCCTGAAGCCTACGTTAAGGAGAGGGTAGAGAAGATGAGAACAAAGACATAGTAGAATTTTAGGTTTGTAAGTTTGGTGGTGATTATTTAGCAAAACATAGTTTTCTCCTTCCAATAATTTAATCCAAAAAAGCTTCTAAATTACTAATGTTTATGAATTGTTTAATCCAAAAAGAAAAGATGAATGCTTGCGTAGGATTTTTTAGAAAGGTTGTGTCAGAAAATTTATTTTAAAAAGTCTGTTATGAAAAACATTTTGTATATTTTAAAAAGTTTGTTATTAAAAGTATTTCATATCTTCTAAAACACTTATCTAAAAAAATTGTTATAAAAAACTTGATTCAAGACATTTTTGAAATAGGTAATATAAAAGACACCATTGAAATATAGCACGAATGGTAAAATAATCATTCTAAAAATATTAAAATGCAAATGATAATTATGGAGTGCCGAAAATGAAAGTCTTACACATTTAGTTCTTTTACTCCTCATTTCACATTTTAGATTGTTTGAACTTCCATTTAAGTCCAACGATTTTTCTTTTTTTTTACATAGTATATAATATAATCAATAAAAGGAAAATAATTTAAAAAATATAATATTTTGTATTCTTATTTTTAAAATTTTATTGTAAAAATAATGACAGTATTGCAGTGTTTTTAGATAAATATTTTATTTTTCTGTTCTTATTGTGAAAATGATTATATCTTTTGAAAGAATATTTGAATAATATTAATCTTTTTTTAGTCTTTTTTCTATTCAGTATTCTTGTTTTAGATTTATAAAAAAAAAAAAAACTGTTTACATCTAAATGTTATTATTAATCTGTCTTTTATATTAATATAGCATTATAGATTTGAGAACTAAATATTATCAAATTATTTTTATTTTGAGTCAAACTTACCAGTTCTATATAAAAAAAAATAGTAATTAATTTTATTTTAAAACGTACAAATAACTATTGTATTCCTATCACTGATTACATACTTATAAATATTATTCAAGTTTGTAATAAACGTGATATATTTCTGAAAATATTCTTTAAACCGTGAAATAAAAAGTTTGGGGTACTTTTCAATCACAATTAGGCTTCTTTAAGAATAACACTAATTTTTCGTTAGTTTTGATAGTTAGGGTTGAGTACACTGATATTAGGTTGTGTTGTGATACTTGTTTAAAGTTTTTTTTTTAATATTTAAAGAATAATATTTTGTAATTTTATGTTTTCTGGCATGACAAGAGGTGAAACAATGATTGACCACTTAACATCTCCTTTGTTTTCCTTTTAAATCTCTAAGAAATTTGTAACATCTTTAATAAATTACATACTAGTGACAATACATTTTGGTAAGTTTTTTTTTCTAATGTAAACAATTTTCTTATAATTCTATTCTTTATGTTCTAAAATAACCATGTCAAACCCACATTATAAAACAAAATATGCAGATTTCAAAATTAAAATAAATATTTTTAGTGGTTGAATCGAAACACTCAACAAATACAACTCCTAGTCCATCTATGAATCAATATATAATTACAAGCTCCAAGTTAGTTCAAATTTGTCAAATAAAGCAAAATTTGTGCTGAACAAAGCCTAGCCAGTATTTGGCTTAACTTGCAAGCTGAAAAGAAAAAAAATAATGACTCAGCAAACACACAGAGGAAAGAAAAGTGTCCGTTTATAGATTGAAAATGACAATTTAGAAAATATAGAACATGTCCAAAATCACTAGTTAGTAAAGGCATACCTAAAGAAAATCCTGGGTAGATTCAAGCTTCCTTCCTAGTTATCCTGCAAGTGAACAAAAGGTAAGAGTTAGTGCCAAGGGCCATTGTCCTTGAGAAAAATTGGAGTATCAATAAAAGCAAGGATCGATATAAATAGCATAGAAAACAAATTTTTTATATGAATAAAACAAATTAGGCTTCATAAACTGGAAATGATTTAAAGGGAGCAACAAATGCCAAATTTTACAACACGCATACTACATAAGGCTTCGTAATTTTACCTGAAACAATATATTCCCAGGGCATTGGTAATTTCATGAATGACTGATGTGGCAAAATGCAAGTAAAGTGTCACTGCGTTCATAGAAACAGAGTCCTTAAGTAAAACAAATAGAGTCATAGGGATAAAGAATACACAAATTATATATTTACTCAACCTCAAGTGTTAGCCAAAATAAAATTTAACTCAAGAACAATACCGCAATGCTGATGTACCAATTTTGTCATGTTCGTAATAGTTCGTTAATACTTGATAGTAATTTCTTAGTGAGATGAGCTTCTTTACGTTACAAGCAAAACAATAAAAGCCATAATCATAAATAAGACACAACATCTGATACAAAAAGCATGATAGTCAAACATTGGTGTCAACTCCTTTTGGTAATTTCAAAATGTATTTCTGCATTGGGAATATCTGAGGTTTTTGGAGACGGTGAAATGATTCTTTTGTCATTTATATTGTGGAAAATATATAAAAAGATGTCCAAAGACAACCAAAGAATTTTATGTTATATGATAAAGTCTACTTAGCCAATATATGGTGCTCTTCTCTGTTCAGGTTATTGCGTTTTTGTGTTTCCTTGAGGAGAGGATATTTATCCTTTTTTCTATTGTACTTGTTTCTTTCTCTTTTAAAAGAATATTTTGCTTTAAAAAAAGTAATTAATGAACACTCAAACGCTAATGCACACCTAAAAAGAGAAACAAAAAGAAATGCAGGTATGATAGATATATGACGTGATAAAAAGATGGAGAGAAATAACAAGTTTCTTGTGAGTTGTAGGCACTACTTTAGGTGTCAATATATAACTACTCATTCACTTTCCTAACTCCTAAGAAAAATGAGAAGGTAGTTGTACCTGAAAATGCACAGTAACCAAGAAGAACTAGTCTCTCATCTAATAAAGGAACCCTGCCAAAATATATATATATATATATACGAGTTTTAGTATAAGAAACAAACGAATATGAAAAGCTTCTACTAACAAAATTCAGAATGAAAAATCACAGTACATACCCATCATTCAGCCTTGATGCAAGTACATTAGCAATGGCCAACGGGAGATACACGAGGGACTGAACAAGATAAATAAGGCCTATATCAATTATCTTAGTGTAATAAAAACAATAACAATAAACCACTGAAATGGAATCATCTAAGTGTTTTTTAGCATGTTTTTTGTCATTCCACCATTGATAAAAATGACCATTAAGATTAATCTCTAAAAGAATATTAATGTTGTTATACCGCTGACTACATGCTAGATAATCTAAAACTTTAATATGAAAATTCAATCTAGAAATTTTCCTTGAAAAATGCGTGAATTGAGTTTTTATTGTTTGAAAGGATATTTTATTCTTAAATGCTTCAAAGAAAACATCACTGATATGTTCGATGAAGTTTTCCAGTTTTCAACAGATTGAATTTTCAAAAGCCTAAGCTACAGCCATTGAGCTTCAGCTCAATTATGTTAATAGATCAAAGATTGATGACTGAGTACCAAATTCAAAACTTGGAAGATAAATATTTTCATTGAATAAGAGGGCATTGTTATGAATCAATATTTGATGTCTAAAAACTAAAATTACTCTAACGCCAAAAGAAAAATATCATTCCAAATATTAGAAAATGGTTTTGGAGGCAAGCAACGACTACTTCCCTTCATCAACAAATCCTGCTAATTTGAACATTATACACATTTACAGACTACATTATCAACAACTTTTGGCCGTTGTCATCATTGTGTTTTCTTAGTTTTATAATGAGGAGAACAACCAAATCAAGCATCTTAATAAAGTGATTCAGGACATGCAAAACATACCATGCACATCCCAGTTTTTAGACCCTTAGGTTCGTCACATAAATGCGCCAAAATCATCCTCCCCTGCAAAATTAAGCTTCCCTCGTAAAAATCAATAATACATGGATTTGTAAAAGGTTCTAGAACAGACTGCAAGAAGATGAATTTGTGCTTATTAAGAACATTTTTGTTTCAAATTAATGATTTGTGTTGTAAATAGGGGATTATTAGGATAAAAACATAGCAATTAGAAAAAATATCCTTAGAATCTATACAATGATTTCAGCAGATTTGATTTCCTTTTTCAAGAGGTATTGTTACATACACATAGGAGCTAAGAATGTAAATATTATAAAATATTTCTTTTCTCCCTCTTGTTATTCAAGTTGGTATATCAAAGCTCCCAGCATTGGGCGCTCTTCCCACCATTGTCACCACCCGCCACCACCATCCTCGAAGACTGGTGAGACACAGTTTGCCCTTAATGGTTGAGGCGAAATTTACTCCTATGGGTCAATGATTTTCCAAATGTGGTGGGTCCCTATTAGTTTATGGTTAACAGTGGAGTCAGTACATTTGAAGGATTCTAAAAGGAAGGTCAGAATTAGACCACATCGATGGTGGAGGATCATGGTCAAATGATCCTAATTTTGAGCTTTGGGATGATGAAATTTCACAGGTCATGACCTGAATGTGGCATTCCACAATCCCCAAGATAAGTCAAAATTACATGTTTTACACCTCTGCTAAAGTTTAGGATGACCTAAATAACACCTTTTCTTTGAAAAAGGATTTTGCTGCTTGTTATGACATTGAAAGCAAGGTGTTTAACAATAGACCATGATGCCGGGACGTCATTGGTCACCAATCGTGACGAAGTTACCAACCCCACTATAGTGAGAATAGCCAAGAAACTCACCTTCGTTGGCTAGGCCAAAGATATTAACCAAAAATAGTCAAATTACCCACCTTGGTTGGGTAAGCCAAGGATGTTAACTAAACCTCTTACTCTCCAAAAGAGCTTAGACGAAATAAGCACAAAGCTTATATTAGAAATAACTTTCATTCAACTTGTGTCAAAAGAGTTAGTACATATTTATAATAGTAGGGAATGGGGAAGCTTTCCTAACTTTCCATGTGAGACTTGTAAGATACCTTACTTTTGGCATATACACATGCTCATGCATCATTATTCCTAGGATGGAAAAAAATTGTTACAAAGATAATGCTAGAAATTAGAACAACACATTACATTACCCAAATCCATGAGATAAGCAAGATGGTGATTCACACAAGATATGAATCAATGCTAGGAATTAAGAAGAACCTTGCGCAACTCAAATCCATGAGATAAGCAAAATGGTGAATCGCCACTTGTGACCTAACTTACAAGATAAGAAACCCCAAAAAAGAAACTCTTCACTTCCCTTGAATGACTCCTAAGAAATAAGGCAAGAAGCGCCACTCAGAATCTTCACAACAAACGAACCACATTAATGATGACCTACACCTACAGTAAAACCGTTGACAAGAAACCAAGATGACCTTGTTCTGATACCAAACTAACGTCAAAACGTCGTTTAGTCACCAACTATGGCGAGATTACTAACCCCACTATGGTGAGAATAGCCAAAAAACTCACCAATTGTGGCGAGGTTACCAACCCCACTATGTTGAGAATAGCCAAGAAACTCACCTTGGTTCACTAGGCCAAGGATATTAACAAAAAATAACCAAGTTATCCACCTTGGTTGGTTAGACCAAGGATGTTAACTACCTTTTACTCTTAATAGAGAGCATAAAGGAAATAAATACAAAGCTTATATTAGAAATCACTTGTTATTCAACTTGTGTCAAAAGGGTTACATAATTACATATTTATAATAGTAGGGAATGGAAAAACTTTCCTAACTTTACATCTAAGACTTGTAAGATATCTTAATTTTAGCATATAAACATTCTCCTGCATCATTCATGTGTATATGCCAAAATTAGGGTATCTTACAAGTCCCACATGAAAAAGTTAGGAAAGTTTTCCCATCCACTACTATTATAAATATATACCTATGTATCCTTTTTGACACAAGTTGAATAAAAAGTGATTTCTAATATAAGTTTTGTGTTTATTTTCTCTATGTTGTCTTTTAAGAGTAAGAGCTAGTTAACATCCTTAGCCTAACCAACCAAGGTGGATAACCTGGTTATTTTTTGTTAATATCCTTGACCTAACCAACCAGGATGGGTTTCCTGGCTACTCTCACCATAGTGAGATTAGTAACCACGCCATAGGCTACTCTCACTATAGTGAGATTCGTAACCACGCCACAATTGGTGACCAAACGACATCCCGACGTCAATTTGGTATCAGAGTAAGGTCATATTGATTTCTTGTCAGCAGTATTACTGTGTGTGCAAGTCATCATTAATTCTAAGTAGTCTCTCTCTCTCTCCCCCTTCCCCTCTTTCCCTCCCCCTCCCCCTCTCTCCCAGTACAACATGATAAAATTAAACATATTGAAATTGACAAACACTTCATCAAAGATAAAATTAAACAAGAAAAGCCAACAAATTTTCAAATTTAAACACAACTGTCATACCACAAGGTATCCGAAGGTAAGTCCTGTCCCAATAACAACTAAATGTGGATATCTCCCCATGATGTCTGATGGTGACAAATAATCCCTGCACCAAAAATCACTCAAGTACTTATAAGAAGTAAAGAATAATAGAATAATATGCATATCTTTCAAACAAACTGGGTACAAAATTGATGCATCTTGAGTTGAGTTTATACCACATAAGCACTCCTCCCACAAGTACAACAAATGGGTATGCCCAAGAACGAACACATTAATAAAGCATCCAGATTTTAGAGAAAGAATACCACATGGAAAAAATATATTACCATTGCCAATGCAAGTGGCATGTTTCCATTCCTTGCCTTCACAACCTTGTAAACATTAGTAACACTGTATGGAACAAAAAAATAACGCTGACCATCAAATAAGCTAAGTAAAACTTCGATCTCAGTTTCAGTCCATCATCAATGCTGAGCATAACTAGTGACAAAATAAAAACCAAATGGTATATAGTTCAACATAAAAGATAATATCCGAGATATCAGAGTTGGAAACAAATTTTGGGCCAAGAAGTAGGGGGTATTGCACATGCTAAACAATGTCGAACCTTAATAATTTTAGCTATACATACTTGCATGTAACCGTCGGTGTAACACCAAAAGCTATCATTAAAAACAATATAGCTTTGAATGTTGGCATTCCTGAAATGCAGAAAAGAAAAATAAAAATCATGTTACTTATCCAAGACATCAACTTTATATAAACCAACAATCTTTATTATAATGAGCTATACGGGCAAGCAAATGGAACCCACTTTATGCTATTTGAATCAGGCAAACTTAACTTTATTATTCCATGTTTATTAGACAAGTATACAAAACGAATAGATATCATTGTGATTGGCTAGCTTCTTATGTCATTTTTAATTGATATGTTTGTATTATTAATCAAAAAGTCCACTTTATTTTCAATTTGTTTCTTGTTTCCGAGAATTTGTAGAGGAGATGGAGAAACAAGATTTTGTTGTTTTCACCAATTCCTTAGCAATTCCTTGAAAGTAGAAAATAAATTGAAAACAAGCAAGCAATATTTTAGGAGAAATAAAAACATATCAACTGAAGATGAAAACTATAAACAGAGATGCACCCCATGTACTCTTAAGTCTTAATAAACAAAGTATGATCTATTAAAAACTATTGGTTTATGATACACAGAAACAATATGTGTATCTGATACGAAGGGAGAGCTAAACTGCTCTAGCTAAAAGACTGAAAGGTAACATTGATATTTTTTCCCCGTTTTCATAGTTAAGAAGAGTGCATTTATATGACCTAAACACAAGATGGCATCAAGTTTCTAGTGAATAGCTTCAAGGCTTTTTGCCATGGTGGTGTCGATTGTGGGAGGGGAGTAAGCCAATGAAAGCACCATTTGATTCGAAGGAAGAGCTAAAATGCTCTAAAATACATAAAATCTATAGCTAAAAGACTGATAGGTAACATTGATATTTTCCCCCCATTCCATAGGTAAGAAGAGTGCATTTATATGAACTAAAAACATGTCATCAACTAAATTATGACCTACAAGTGTCATCATCTCATTTTAAGAAATTCAAGATATAAACTAAATATTATTTTTAATATTCTAGGACCATCCTATAAAATCTTTGAACCATTTTCTTTTTTGTCTTCGAAGTGTCTCTAGGCTCATTGTATCAGTATGAGATATATTTCGAAAATAACAAGATACGATACATGACATATACGTATTTTAAAATGTATAAAATTTCCTAAAACATAATAAATATGTAATTGCAATTGTGTGGATCCAAATTAAAATCACATTTCTTATTGTCAAAATAAAAATTATATATTATTGTCATCGTAAGAGTATTATGCTTCATAGATTGCATACTTCATTGATGAGTATCGGTAAAATACCCTAGAGCAATGGATACGGACACATGACATAAATTAAAGTATCGGTGCATCATATCTACCAGTATATTCACAATATGATCTTAGTTACATCACAGATTCTCACTTCTTAAGAAAAAAGAAAGATGCCAAAAAAATTTAATGAGAATCGAAGACTTCAACTAAAGAGTGAAAAAAAATTGGCCATCCAGACTACACCTTGAAGAATATAATCTGATAGCAAAGGACGTACCCTCTTAAAACCAAAAACTAGATCCATTAACGGTATGTCAACAATAATATATGCAATATGGCAAACTTAAAGAGTCAGTTCGGCCAATGCAAATAATTTATGCCCTTTGGAAAATATGTTCCTTATGCCTATTTAACCAACTCTCTAGCTCATAAAACACAAGTAAGCACCTGAGCTGGCAAGGACATCTTGCCATCTGGTATCCAGTGAACATGCAGAATTAAAAGTTTGACAGAAAATGAGATCATATTGCAGTAAATTTAAAATTGTTTCATGTAAAAGACAATCAGATGTATAAAATGTTCTCTCCAAATGCGTGAAAAGCCTTCAGCAAAGGAGATACCGAAAATACATTTTTGACGTTACATATAAACTTGGAACAGGTATAACAACTACCATAAATAGCAACAGAGACAAAACCTTTTGGTCCAAAAACAGAAAGAATACTATATAATGATGTCTTACCCTCAAGATAAGGAAGCCAACTTAAAAATGGCAAAGACTTTCCAAATGGCTGAGCCCACCACTCAGCACCTGTATAATAAAATAATAATAATAATAATAATAAAATCATAATCACAACAACATATACAGGATTCTTATCAAAGTCGGTAGCTGTGTGTTTAAACACAACAAAAGTCCTACCCACAATAGCAGTGAAAAAGTGACTGATGTATATTATCATAAGACCCTCCGTAGGCCCATTTATAACGGGCAGTATAAGTGTATTGGTGAAATAGCTGCATCCAAAACAACATTTAAAAGAAATCAATATTCCTAGTCTGTCCACACCATATATGCAATATGGTATTAAAATACATAATCATGCCAAATTTTCAAATTTGCGATTTTACACAAGGGAAGATGCCAGCTTAAGAATAAGAAATCTTTCATTATAATACAAGAATACAAACAGGACATTGCAAAATATAACAATATTATATAACATATCATCTACCATATATTAATTGAACATGATAACTTACTGCTCCCAGGTTGCACCATAAAATGTAATTGCAGATATTAACCACCACCAGAAAGTACCTCTTCCACACATGGCTGTGCTCCCAAAAGCCAATGCTTCAAACT
>Ga0099824_1009918_pt1 | contig 11494 bp, 4 predicted proteins | sample SiratrowhiteBW_FD_76837 | JGI IMG/M metagenome (GOLD analysis project Ga0099824, IMG submission 76837) | Root nodule microbial communities of legume samples collected from California, USA - Siratro white BW | ecosystem: Host-associated > Plants > Roots > Nodule | place: USA: California... | reverse complement strand
TTTTTTTTTTTTTTTTTTTTTTTTTTTTTTTTTTTTTTTTATTTTTTTTTTTTTTTTTTTTTTTTTTTTTTTTTTTTTTTTTTTTTTTTTTTTTTTTTTTTTTTTTTTTTGCTTTTTTATTGGCTACATATGATTATTGTGTAGCTTCATCTCTGTCATTATGCTATATTCAAGTTCTTCAGCCAACCAAGCGTTTTTTGCTACAATACGTGTACTTTTCAATTTGTGTACCTGATGCTTTCTTTTTACTGAAATAAGTGTTGTTATTTTCAGGGATTGTCGAAATCCAAAATCTCTTCAAAGAATTCATTTTGCAAATTAGGTTCCCAAAGACATAATAACTTGCCTCTTGGTTATAGACAAGTTCATATTAACTGGTTTGACCTCGATAAGTGCAACGTGTGCCACATGGATGAGGTAGAGTTTCGTTTTCCTTTTCAATTCTCTAGAGCTCCTGCTTGATGTTTTATATACTTGCATGCTCTTTTCGTTGCAATTTTTGTTTCTTATTTTTTCCCTTCTCCTGTGGTTTTAATTAGAGCTCCTGCTTGTTGTTTTTTATGATTGCGTGCTCTTTTGTTGCAATTTTTATTTCTCCTTTCTCTAAAGTTCAAATTCATTCTGACAAAATAGAAATGTTATTATCTATGCTGTTTGTTTGCTTATAATTTACCTCATGTTTTGCTTGCTAAATGGGAGTTATTTATCGTGTAGGAGTATGAGAACAACCTGTTTCTACAGTGTGACAAATGCAGAATGATGGTATGGCTTCTGTAAAATTTTTATTCAATGCCCTCCAATGTGATACTGCTTACTAGAGCTGTACCACTCCATCCATTTATTGATTTAAATTGTAAATTATAATGTTTATTTAGGTCCATGCTAGATGTTATGGAGAACTAGAACCTGTTAATGGGGTGCTATGGTTATGCAACTTATGTCGTTCAGGAGCTCCACCTCCACCATGCTGCTTATGTCCACTCATAGGTATTCTGGAATGTTTAAATATATATGCTGAGTTAAAAATAGAATTCTATGTCTTTGGTATCTAATTGAGTTTGTTCTAGGTGGTGCAATGAAGCCTACTACAGATGGCCGGTGGGCTCATTTGGCTTGTGCCATGTGGATACCTGGTTTGTTTGTGTATGACTTTATTTACTCTTTTTTACTCCTTAATTTGGATGTCTTCTAAGTGTTAACGTTTCTGTCAGAAACTTGCTTAGCTGATGTGAAGAGAATGGAGCCTATTGATGGTTTGAGCAGAATCAGTAAGGTAGGGTTTCATTGCTAATTATTCTAAATTCTTTCTATTTTCTTTTGTTTATCTTTTTTCTTCAAGTTTTTGGCTGCAAGCATCTTTTTTAGTTTTTTCTTTATTACCAAATTGATTGTGTTAATGATTTTATCATGAGTGTCAAAACTACAAACTGCATTTCCATTTGCTTTCCTTTTAATTCTGTATCTGAACAGGACCGCTGGAAGTTGCTATGCAGCATATGTGGTGTATCTTATGGTGCCTGCATCCAAGTAAGTAGTATGAGATTTTAAATTAAAAGTGTAGTTTAAGCTAGAATTTCCCTGGTCAATAGGTAGGATATTCTTGATAGCCAGATCAACAAATCTGTTTCCTAATCCACATCAAATGATCAATTAGCAACCTTATACCTAAAGTGACAATATAAATATGTATGAATTTCAGTGTTAATTTTTGAAATGATTGTGTTGGGGAGTATAATGGGGTTCGAGCTTTAGGAACTACTACAAATGTATAAAAATGGTCAAAATTACACTAAAGTAAAACTAATCTTGAACATCAGTGCTGATTATAGGGTTCAATATTAGCTTGTCTTACTCTCACTTGATGTACACTATAGGTATGTTTGTGCATGTATGTATGACTTCTTAACTAGTATTTGTTACATTAAGATAGTTCTCTTTTGTTTTTTAAATTTTGATTTTTTTTTTCTAATGTTAATTCTGCAGTGTTCAAATAGTTCTTGTCGAGTAGCATATCATCCACTCTGTGCTCGTGCTGCTGGTCTCTGTGTTGAGGTATTTATCTCCCCATTTGATACAGTTATTATCCAAAAATATATTTCATTGCCCATTTATTTATTTTTATAATTTTATTTTTAGCTTGAAAATGAGGACAGACTCTATCTACTTTCTGTTGATGATGATGAAGATCAGTGCATACGCTTACTTTCTTTCTGCAAGAAACATAGGCAGCCGTCTAATGAACATGCTGTTGCTGATGATCGTATAGTTCGAGTTGCTGGTCTATGTTCAGACTATGAACCACCACCCAATCCGTCTGGTTGTGCTCGAAGTGGTATGATGTTGGACACTTGTTTTACTAAAAGAAATTGACTCTTTCATATTATTTCCAAGCTTAACCTCCAGCAACCAAGAAAAAAGAAATAGAAATTATGTTTGGTGATCTTTAATTAATTAGCCGTTGGCTTGTTACTTTGCTATTTTATATAAACACTTATTCATGTTCATCATTTTGGAGCTTACAATCTTTAGCAAAGTTCCAGTTATTTCCAATTTTACATAAACTGAGTTGATTAGCATATCATACACTTTGAATCATACTGGACTAGTGGCAGGCTTACTCAAGACACATTGCCTGAATTCGGTTTTCTTTTGATTTGATTGGATCTACAGTTGACTGTCTATTAAACAGTTTTGGGATCCATCTGGAAAGGGAAATAGTTGTGTATATGGTAGGGTGGCAGAGTAGCTAAGCTGGAGCGTAAAATGAGGAAAGTGATTTTTTTTTTTTTTTTGAAGATCAATTCCAAGTAACCAATTTATTGAATCTGGGTAAATCAGCCGATGAATACATGCAATCTCAAAAGCAATCATTTCTCAATTTATAGAACGGGTTATTTTGCTATGGTACAAGTAATGCTATTGCATCTCTTGCTCAAGTTCTTTTTGGGTTGATTTAGGTTTGAATTATATCTTTTGGTTAAGGATGTTTTTTGCATTAATTATTCTGATGCTTAGCTAGAGGCCAGGAAGATACATATATAAGTGTAACATATCAGCATTGTTTCCAGTACACCAAAATAATTCCACATTGTTTAAGATTTGAGGCCAAGGGTGATTTTGTAAATATTCTTCTCCTTTAATCTATTGATATACATTTTAAGCACAAAATTGTGAGGTTAAAAACCAATGTCGAAGTGGATAATACCTTGAATGGAATGATCCCAACAATGCTAGTGGATTAGAGGTCGGAAGAGAAGGGCCTAAGCCACACACAAAGGTGGAAAGTCCCTCTAGCCCCTTAATCTTGATTGGGAGGTTGTTATGATATACCAAAAAAATTTTGCATTGCTTAGGACAAGATTAAGTATAGTTTGAAAACACTCTCCTCCTTAATCATTCGAGTCATCTTTTTGGTACAAAAGTGTGATTGAGCCATTGAACATCAAAGCGATAATGTCTTGTATTGAGTTATGGGTATGCATAATGAGTCACCTTTTCCACTTTTAGTTTTGCATTTTGGCTCTGTTATGATGTTTTAAAGATAATTTTATTAAATAAGATTTGTCTTTATTCTTGGCAGAACCATATGATTACTTTGGCAGGAGAGGTCGAAAAGAACCTGAGGCACTTGCAGCTGCTTCATTGAAACGATTGTTTGTGGAGAATCAGCCTTACTTAGTAGGTGGATACTGCCAGCATGGATCATCAAACGACCCAGAGCCTTCTGGCAGAGGAGTCTGCTCTAAATTCTTTTGTAGCCAACAAAGGCTAAAAACATCTTTGATGGACACATCAAACAACATACTCTCTATCTCTGAAAAATATAAGTACATGAGGGAAACCTTTCGGAAGCGGCTTGCATTTGGTAGGAATAATTCTATCAATAGATATCTTTTTGAAAATAGTTGGGGGAAGGGGAATTGTGTACTCTTTTGCATAGTTTGACTATTACTTATCAGGGTTGTTATCCTATCTTACATTACATTAAATATTTGATTTTTTCAAGGGAAATCAAGAATTCATGGATTTGGCATCTTTGCAAAGCATCCTCATAAAGGTGGAGACATGGTAAGGAGAATATATTCCATTTGCATTATCTAGTATTAGAGAATTTATACATTTAAGGGTGGACATATTGATTTTATATATTCAGGTGATTGAATACACTGGCGAACTTGTTAGACCACCAATAGCTGACCGGAGAGAGCACTTTATATACAATTCATTGGTGGTAAGTATTCTGAATTATCAATGAGCTTGCATGGAAGGGAACATAATTTTAATATATGAATTTCAAACACTTCATATGCAATCCATTAATAGCTTATATTAATATTAATATTAATATTAATTTCAAGCTAATAAATGCTTCTGATGGAAGGGAACATAATTTTGATAGCTCTAAAATCTTCAACTAAGAGAGACAGTAGATCATAGAACCTTTGATTGTCAACATAAGCAAGAATGTTTCAACTATTGCACCTTCTTCTACAAAGGACATAGTATCAGTGCTGCACTTTCTGGATTGTTATGTAGGTTCTTATAAAGGATGTAGTAACCTGTGCTTCTTTACCTCATTCAGGGTGCTGGAACATATATGTTTCGGATCGACGATGAACGAGTCATTGATGCTACTAGAGCGGGAAGCATTGCTCATTTAATAAATCATTCTTGTGCAGTATGTTCTTTCTAATTTAATTTTATGTTTTTCATGATTTCGTCTGTTGTTACTCATTGCCATTTTAATAAGCCTTCTTATTTTGATGTACCCTTTTTAACTTACTATTTGAAGACTGGATGCTGCTGGAGTTTCTAAGTTTTAATATTGGGGGTTTGTATGCTTGACATACTTAAGATATGTATTTTTTTTTTTTTATAGATTTGTAGTATTGTTAGATGACTTTTGGTAATATGGTTGACATTGATCGTGGAATAGTTTGATAAGACTAAAGGATTTAACTTACATAGTTTTTCTTTTACATGAATGTACATTATTGCTTTGGTTAATACTGGTGTATGCTAGTTTACAACCTATGTTCTACTGTTGACCATAGTAGCAAACTGTGTGTGATAAAACCGTCTTCTCAGTTTTCTGCATCACACAGCACTTTCCAGCTATTTCCTCTGAAGATTTTCATTGTTGGGGGCTGACCCATGACTTTTACAATGTTTCTCCTCTGAGTCTGGAACTGTTTGTTTTTGGTTCTGTGCTCAGCTGTTTTTCTAAGCTCCACCCTTTAATTCTGTTATTCTAATTGGGCATGATCTTTGCAAGCATCACATTTATTGACTTCATCCATTCTTTATGAATATTTTTTTTAAACAATATGCATGTGTAGCATAAATTATGTCATGTGTATCTTGACTTAAAAATACCAGTCATCTTGCTACCTCTGATATATAGCTGCTTTGTGCCACTATATGGAACTGACTACTAGGCTGCTGATATTAGTTTGGAAATACTGTATTTGAACTTGTTTATTTACTGTGAAGAACTCATGCAACTTTATTTTGGTTGCTTACCTGTATAATTTGTTATATGCAGCCAAATTGCTATTCAAGAGTAATAAGTGTTAATGGCGATGAGCATATTATAATATTTGCGAAGAGGGACATTAAACAGTGGGAAGAGCTCACATATGATTATAGGTTTTTCTCTTCTCTAAATGAGTACTTCTCAAAAAAAAAATAACAAAACATTTTTGTTGGGATTAGTTGTGTGTGTATACATAGCAAATATTGTAATTCAAATTGAATATTGTGCTGACTTTCTCTGATTCATTTGACAGATTTTTCTCAATTGACGAACGGCTTGCTTGTTACTGTGGCTTTCCGAAGTGCCGTGGTATAGTAAATGATACAGAAGCAGAAGAACGAGCTGCTACCCTATATGCACCACGAAGGGAATTAATAGATTGGAGAGGAGAATAGGGTAAGTGATAGTGATATTTCTTGTCTTTCAAGTTTGGTCAATATTGAACTTTCCAAGCATTATTGAAATGGATTATTAGGATGGGGCTGAAAACTTGCATGACCCTTGTGACTCTTTGGTGATTCTACAGCAGCCATCTAGCACTTTGTTACTTTCCTCTTGTCATTATTAGTTTATACTTTTTATTTAATAGCAGTTTCTTACTTCTCTCCTCGTTATCAGTTTATTTAATTTTATTTAACCCACTTCTCCCTTGTAATCTTTTTCTCATCATTTGGATATTCCCACCAATCTTTTTTGTGTTTTTGTCTCACTGAGTTTTGTTTTTACTATTTATTTTTTGTTTTATCCTAGTTTTAAGTCTATTTTTTTTGTCTCTGGCTGTATATCTGAGGTTTCTCTGCATTAGAAGATTTTATTTTTGTTGCAACCTTACATTTCATTGACTCTGGTGATTAAATGTGTTCTTACTTTTTAATTCACTAGTTGTTACTTTTGCTATTCATCATTTCTTCCTATTTTTTTCTCCTTTATTGATTTTATTTTATATTTTTTTGCAGATTTTTAACTCTAATATTATGCCTGTAAGTTCCTTCTGAAGATGAATTGTTTGTCCACAATTTCTGTCATGGATTCTGCCATTTCCTTGAAAGGACAGTGTCGTACATAGCACATCTTATTCTTCCCATTGTTTCGGCATAACCCCAACTGAGCTGTTTATGTTTGCTCAAGGAGGTTTCCATTGGAGTTCTGGTTATAATGATTGGAAAGATGTACCAGACTTTTTACAAATGTTTCATTTGAAATTCATTGCCACAATTACGGCCGTTTAACTTCAACCAACTTGCTGAGATATTGTAACTTGTCATTGGATAGGTACAGTTGTAATTACTTCAAACCTTCATAAAAATTGAAAAGAAATTGAGATTTCAAATGAAAGTATTTGCTGATTGTGTCCCTGTCTCTGGAATATAGGTATGACAAATCTGTATTTATGTAACTAGTTTGAGTAGTCATTATAGAAGTTAATATCAGTCAAACTAAAATGAAAATCAAAATTTAAACGGAACTCAGTACATAATTGAACCATAATGTGAGATCAAACAATACCAAGTGTATATGCATTTTTATTTATTATTTTTGTCTGTTTTGAAAATGATGTTATAACCTTTATACTGTTTTATAACATAAGCTGGATATTTTTTTTGACTTATACTATGTGATTTCTTGTGAATTTAGAAATTATGTTTATTATAAATGGGACTTGTACTTAATTGTTAATTCTTAGGTTATGATGCAAGGTTAATTCATCACTCCTCTTGATAATTTATTTATTTTTTCTAAATTTTGTGATGTTAAACTCAGTTTCGATTGATGCACTGATGACATTTTACACCATTTCAATTTGTTAATTGAAGAGTGGAAGGTCGATTCAGTAGATATTATTCATGCACGTTTGTGCTTGAAAGTTCGAGATCGATTTATAAAAAAAATGCTTCAAGAGAGGTAAGTACTCCTGGAATTGATCTTGATTTGAGAAGTTTTAAATTATATTGGAGTGGTGGTTTATGAATTCTTGTAGCCAATACTTTTTGGCAATTAAGCTAATTTGCTCTATATTTCTGGGCAACTAACTAATTTAGTTGCTATAATATTCTAATTTTAAGTTGGAATGTAAGCTTTCTATAAATTATAAAACCAGTCTTTGTAGCATTTTTTTTTATTGTATTAGGTATATGTTATTTCCCTTGTCGTATTCTATCATATGTCTATTGTTATAAATTATTTTCCTTTTCCGTAAACATTTAGAAACAGTAAAATTAGAAGGAAAAATAAAATAAAATTTTCTACAAACTTAAATTAACTTATGGTATATAAAGCTGTTTGCATCAATTTTTTCTTTGTACTTTTAAGAAAATATGAAAAATAAAATGTTTTTTCATAAATTGAAATAAGCTTATGCATAAATTTATGGTTAGATTTTGGAGGAGTTAATGAGAGAAAATTTTATAAATTACCTTATTAACAAATTTATTTTTTTATTTTTCTTAAAGTGTTTTTGAAAAAGTTTATAAACAAATTCAGTTAATTATAATAGTTTTCTATATTTATTTTTGTTTTTTTTTTCTCTACATATCATTTTGGAGAGGTTTATTGAAACAGTCCTACAACTATTGTTTAATATATGCAAATATTTTCAAATTTGGTATTGTAGCATGTTTTTTGTTTTGTTTTAACCAACTCTTATAAGTAGTTCTAACTCTTATATTGTTCATTATGCGCTGCTCTATGGTGTTTGACATTTCTGCTATTATATGGTGACAACTTGTGTTTATGATTAAACTTTTTTTTTTTAAAAACTTCTTTTAAGGTTATTTTGTTTGGGCTCATAATTTTCATTGTACTATTTTTCATACCGGTTTCATGAAAGCTATGCTCTCTCTCTTAAGCTATGATTTGACAGAAGCTCCCTTTGGAAGTTTAGTGAACATAAATTCAAGTTGAGGACAAAGTCATTACTAATATATCTCCTTAGTTCTTCCATGAATAAACAATTTAGATAGAATATAAAGAGTGACTTAATTATCACAAATAAGCTCAGTGGTGCCAATTATTTCCAAACTGAAGTACTCTACGACTGAGGTATAATTTTGCATTGCAACTGTTATCTGATTTTGGTGTAAAATCTTGCAACTATGTACTATTTTGTACTTCTCCATAAGATTCACTCTAATAAGAGAACAATGACTTGAGGTAAACCTTCGACCAAATGGTAATCTTCTACAATCATCAACATCAGAAAAATAAATAATTTTTCCATTTTTTATATAAAAATTAAAATGAACTTAAATGATGTATTAATAAAGTAAGATAATGATAATTTGATACACGGAGGTGATGACATGACAGAATGAAATATGGAGTAGTGGTATAAGAAGAAAAGGAGCAGGCTATGTTTCAAGCATAATCAAGCATTAACTGAGACATTTCCAAATTGAACAACCATACACAAATTAGAACTTGACTCCAAATATGAAAAACAACCCAATTGTAGATTATTTCTACTCAGTGAGATAAACATTGAAGTGCAAGATGGTGTCCACCCCATCGGTTGTGTGCTGGTCCTCCTTCAGAAGGGTCTCAAGCGAAGCATACCCTCTAGCATTCTCATACTTCCCAGTTCCACCAATCACTGCTATCTCAGATTCTGTTGAAGCTGTTCTATGAATCCCGAAGAGACTTATACTATCCTCCAACCCTTCGTGATGTTGATCATGTTCACCGCCATGCACCAGAATAGTCAGCAAAATGGTCTGGCTAGTGCCATCCAATGAACTTGCCAAGTAGAACCCTTGTGCCCTTCCAATCACAGCAGAATCTAGCTCATGCCCTTCTGTTAACTGGTCATCAATCACCGTCACGGACCCAAACATGAGCTTCTGGATGGTGAACCCTGCAGGGAGGTTACCTGCTGAGACAAATGGCTGGTTGTCGCTGCCAGTGACAGTGTTGCTAGTGCCACTGTTCTTAAACACAGTAGAGGATTGTGCACCACTGAGGCCAACAAGATTTGGGAGGTTGTTGTTGGTGATGATGCCATTGAGCTTGGGATTGACCAGTGGGATTCCTCCAGTGATTGGGAATAGGTTGTTGTTGAGCTTGGAGAATGGTAGGCCAGTGACATCAGTGTTTGCTACAATTCCTGCCACCACTCTTGCTGACGGATGTGACCCTCCAAGGATGTCATGCATGAAGAAAGAGAGGGATGCCTCTTTTGCCACAGGATTTGGTGTCACAGGTGTTGCATTAGGGATAGCTGGCAGCACTCCTGGAGCAGGAGTTGCCACTGGAGTAATGTCCTCTGCTGGTGCTTCTGTTTCCGGAACTGGGGGGTCTGCATTGTCTTCATCTCCAGATTCTTCTGCAGCCACAGGGCTGATGGTGGTGGCTACAGGTGTTTGGCCATTCGGCAAAGTGCTGGCAGGGCCTACCTGTTATAATGAATGAATGCATTAAAGTATTAGATATGAAGATACCATTATACTTAAATATATAAAAGATACTTGTGAAATATTTACCTATGAATAAAAATTGATAAAACATAATAAATAATAATTTTTAAATCTAAATTACAAAACATACTTCTTAGATATTAGTAAAAACCAATTAGAAACTATACATCATACTAATAAATCACTTGCTATAATAATTTCTATCTCATTCCTTTGTTTAAATCATGTATGAAGATTTTTTTTTGTTTATCATTAAAGGATAATGTCTCTACATTTTTTATGGTACTTATACATGCTTCTATAGAGATATAGAAATTATATTAAAATTTTATAACATTTTCAAAGATATGGATGCTCTATAGATATATATCAATCAAATATATAGAAGTACCAGTTCTGAATTAGTATCACATTCACTGGTGAAATAAATAAATTTGAGTTTCATACCAGTGATGTGGTTGTGGCTGCAGGTGTTTGATTAATTGGCAAAGTGGTGGCAGGATTTGTCTGTGTTGTAGTGGTGGCTGGACCCATTATGAATGGAGGATTGACAGCTCCAGATGCTGCTAAGTTACCTATGGCTTGAGGTTGGGGTTCCACTTCATCTAGGATCCTTGCAGAGTTGACAATAAAAAAGGTAGTGGTTAGAAACAAAAGGCAGAGGGTGACCTGGCAAGTGTTACCATTGCGTTCAACACTGGCCATTTTACAAACAAAAACTTGTATTGATGGGAGATGTGTTTTACTAAGATTTGAGAGGAGGATTTCGTTATTGATGAAGATGATTCTGACTGTCATATATATACCCCCGTTTACAAGAAAAAAAGATATGTACTTAATCTTAAAGTGGAGCTGCTAGCATATTTGGTCAAGGAAAATGTGGAAAGAAAAAGTATAATGGAGTGGTTGGGTATATTGGTCTGTGATAGGGTGTTTTGGTTAAAACAACTCCTCATCAATTAGTATAGGTATATGTTGCTAAGAAAACTACATTATTAAAATCACACTGCTTTATTATGTGACAAACAATTGGATGATCTTCTAAACATAACAAAAGTTAAATTTGGAGGTAATAACCTTGTGTATATTTTCGTATGATCAAGATTTCGGTATCCATTCTTAATTTGTAACATATCATTGGTAGGGGATACCTTTATATTCAATGAAATGAAGTTACAAAAAGATAGAGACATTTTCATTGACCTGAATCACTACTAAGATACTTGGTTCCCAGTGAAACATCAAGCAGAACACAGTAAAACAAGACTTCAAGGTTAAATGAAAGGAGGACTGATACCAACACAATAATGTGAAAACTTATTTCTATTTAGGTGAAACGTCTTTTTACTGATTAGAAATAACAAAAGCGCTTGAGATAACTGATATTTTAATGAAGTTTTCATCTGTAAAAAAAAAAAAAAAAAAAAAAAAAGTTGGAAAGAAAAAAAAAAAAAATTTAAAAAAAAAAATATATATTTTGGAGAAAAAATTTTAAAAAATTTCCCCAACCCCCCTTGCGGAAGAAAAAAAAAAAAAAAAACCTCCACGA
>Ga0099824_1009912_pt1 | contig 11502 bp, 3 predicted proteins | sample SiratrowhiteBW_FD_76837 | JGI IMG/M metagenome (GOLD analysis project Ga0099824, IMG submission 76837) | Root nodule microbial communities of legume samples collected from California, USA - Siratro white BW | ecosystem: Host-associated > Plants > Roots > Nodule | place: USA: California... | reverse complement strand
AATGGTTATTTTTATAAAAGAAAAATAATCAAACTAGAAATAGTTTTAAGAAGAAAAAAAATATAAATAAGTTTGAGAATGTTTATAAAAGAAAAGAAAAAAAATGAGAGTACTTTGAGAATTTTTATAAAATTACAACAATGGTTATTTTTATAAAAGAAAATAAAGCATGAGTAGTTTTAAAAAAGAAAAAAAAAATATAAATAAGTTTCAGAATTTTTATAAAAGAAAAAAAGAGTCCAAGTAAGTACTTTTGAAAAGGAAAAAAATGTAAATAAATTTTAAAAACTAATAAATTCAAATAATTTAAATTTTCTCTATATACAAACCATTCAAATTAAAAGGGGTAACTTTTCTTCATATTCTTCCATTCAAATTAATTTCACATTTATTTTAATTACTTAAATGACAATTAATTAATTTCAATGACTACATTTTCATTTTGATCAAAATTTCCAAAAGGTTTTTATCACTATGCATTAATTCTAGTTTAATTTTATATGCACAACCCAATAAAACATGAAAAAATAGGAGAGAAAAGGTGGGAGAATTAATTACCCTAAACTCTTGCAGTAGCCTACCGATTTCAATTAATCAATTAATTAGTTAATTAAAATCTTATATTTATTCCACAATTTCATTACTTTAAGTAAATTGTGTTATCTTCTCACAATTTCATATATCTTGAATTAAATCGTACAATAATGAAATGATTTATTCACAATGATATCGTGCAATCTCTACAATCTCTGCACAATTTACCCATATCCGGAAATAAAATAAAAAATACACTATTTTGGGAATTTCAAAAAAAAATTACACTAGTTTGTGAAATTTGCCTACACATACCTTATAAACTTGTTTTATGAGTGTTACATTCTTCTTACTATATTCCTTTATTGTTAGCAAAATAAATAAGCTTGAAATTCGTATTACATGTTACCTTACCAAACATATGAATGACCTATTCACTGTATATAGCAAGTTATGATTATGAGAAGCATAAAATAATTTTAGAATTCATCATTTACAATCTTTTATTTTTTCTCACAATCTAAAAAGACACATACATTTCTTGTTTCTAATAATAATAACTTTTAAATCCTTTTTGTATCGCCTATATTTATCTTATATTTTACAGCTTAATAATACACATGTATTTTTTTCTGTTCATTTGTTACATGTGACATTAATATAACAATAACAAAGTCAAAATTATAAATAACCTTTCTTGTCCATCACAAGAGGTAATATCGAGTAACGAGTATTTATAAAAAATAATACACCTTTTATTTAATAAACCAAATACGCTTGACAACTATGCAATATGTAAACATCTATGTGTGAACAACGTTTATCTCATTTGTTATAATCATGTGACGTATATTCATTATCCAATATATTATAAGATATAACAGTCTATATCAACATCATTTGTATTTGAACACATGTGAATTTCATTTGATATCTTGTCTAAAAGTTTTCATCCATATTATTTTTACAGAAATGAAATCTAGCTGAAAAAAACACCAAGAAATATATATATTAAATGGTCAATTTGAAACTCAAAATATGTCATATAAAATGGTTAATTCAGAATTTTAAATTTGCATTCCAAAATACTCTTATAAGTGTAGTGTAAAATTACTATGGAATGCAAATTTATAATTATAGATTAACCTTTTCAGCATTAAAAAAAAATACATAAGAGCTTTTTGGAATGTTGACTTTCCTATTTTAGAATACGCTTTTTGGAATACTTTCTCAACATACACTTTCAGAATTTTTATTCTAGAATTACTGTAGATTTCGCATTTCAAAAACCTTCTGCAGAATGCGCTTTCTGTATAGTGCAAGATCTGCTGTTGGAAATACGATTCCAAAATATAATTCTCACCGTTCTAGAATCTACTTTATAAAATGTACATCCACACCTTCTCAAAACACCAATACAGAAGCGAATATTTGTTGCCGAAACACATTCAAGGTTACGTGTTTTGGAAGCTTAGTTTTAGACTCTGAATTTTGGTCAACAGACCTCCACTGTTACAAGTAACAAAACAAGACAAAAACATATTCTATACCTTCTCCACTTACCTCAACAGAAGTGACTTCAGAACACCATCCCTCGCTGAAATTCTTCTCTTCCAAGTTTGAATCAGCAACAGAACACAACCTGTTTCAAGGAAAAAGCCAGTTTCAAATAAACTTTATGGAGTAAAACATGTATTTCCAAAGTTGTGGGGTGCAGGAATCAAAAATTCTCAATAATACATGAACCGTACTAGAGCTGGTTAAGACGAATTTTCCCTGCACCTTCACAAGTTCTTCCTCCATCTTCATATTTTTTAAAATACTAAAAATTTTCTTTCAGATTATACTATCTAAAATATAATTATTTTTAGTTTAGATTGTAAAATTTAAAATAAATTTTTTGTATTTTAGATTATATAATTTTTTATATTTCTCAAATTGCATAATTTTAAATATAACTTTTAAATTTAAAATTAAAAAAAAAGTTAGGAAATGGTGTAAAATTTATTTAAATTTTTTATTAAAAGTATAATGATTATCTATTCTTCGACCTGTATCTCCATATTGACTTCCTGTACCTCCATAACTTTACATATTTCCATTTTAGTCCTGAAAAAAAGACGAATACCCTTTAACAGTAATTTTTTTTCCTCTTTACGGATTGTACAAACCGTAATGCAATTAAAAAATATTATCATTGCGGATTGTACAACGCGCAATTATTTTTTTTTGCATTTTTTACATTATAAATTGTACAAACCACAGGTATAAATTTTTCTAAATGTATTGCGGTTTGTACAACCCGCAATGCATTTAAAAAAAAATTGTATTACGGATTGTACAACCTGCAATGTATTTTTTATAATTTTTTTTGTATATCCGCAATGCATTTAAAATAAAAAATAAAAATTAATATGTGTGATCAGTAACACCACCCAATCATATAATTAAATGAAGAGTCTATTTTGCCTGCATGTTCTCATTTCAAGTTCCAATCCCATTTTAAACGAAGAATCTATTCTGTTCTTCTATGCCCATTAAATAAATAATCTCTTCTGCTGCTCCTCTATGTCCATTAAATAAAGAGTTTCTTTTACTGCTCTAAACAAAAAGTCTCTTAGATTGTTACAATTTTCACTCTTCTTTATTAGTTTCATTTCAAATTCAATTAAAATAAAACTAAACTAATTAAATTAAGACTAAACTAATTAAATTAAGGCAAAAGAAGTAAATGAAGAGTCTATCTAAGTTCACTTTTTGATTGTAACTATAAAAAAAAGTTCATTCAAATTCAATTAAAATAAAACTAAACTAATTAAATTAAAACAAATGAAGAGTCATTCTAAGTTCACTTCTTGATTGTAACTCTAAAAAAAGGTCAATTAAAATAAAATAAAATAAAGTAAATTACCTTAGTTTTATTTTAATTTAATTTTAGTTTAGTTTAGTATATTTAAGTCACATCTTTTTTTATAATTACAATCAAGAAGTGAACTTACATAGACTATTCATTTGCCTTAATTTAATTGCTTTAATGTAATTAGTTTAGTTTTATTTTAATTGAATTTCAAATGAAACCCATGAAAAAAGAGGAGTGAATGTTTTAGCATAACATAACAATCTAAGAGACTCTTTGTTTAGGACAGCAGAAGAGACTCTTCATTTAATGGGTATAAAGGAGTATAATAGACTTAATTTAAAAATGGAGTTGGAAGAATAAGCATGCAGGTAAAATAGACTCTTCATTTAATTACATGATTGGATGGTGCTAGGGATAACACATGTTAAATTTTTTTAAATTGCATTGGGAATTGTACAAATCACAATACAAAATTTATAAATACATTAGGGGTTGTAGAACCCGCAATACAAAATTTCTTTTTAAATACATTGCGGGTTGTACAAACTGTAATATATTTAGAAAAATTTATACTTAGTGATTTGTACAACTCGTAATATAAAAAATACAAAAAAAAATAATTACAAGTTATACAATTCATAATAGTAATATTTTTTAATTATATTACGATTTATATAATCTATAAAAAAAACAAAAATTACTGTTATTTTCGTCAGTACTAAAATTGAAAATATATAAAGTTATGAAGGTGCAAGGAGAATCAGTCCTATTCTTCTACCTGAGGCCCATTTCCGTGTTGAAGTAAGCCCACCAAGTAGGAACCTGCAAGAAAGTTGTGGAATGAAATATTTCAAATCGATTACAATGGGATAACCCAAAACGAACCCTAAGAACTCCAAACGCTGTTTTTGGGTCCAATTTCTCATTCCTTTTGCATTGTCGAATTCCATCGGAGTTGCGATCCATGACGACACCGCCGTCTTCCTCCTCAGCTTCGCAATCGCAGTTTTCCTATTCAAACCCTTCCTATTTCCCCGTCCCCTTTCACCTGCAGCAACCCGCAACCACTCACTACGCTGCACCCTACGTCGCCGCCCCTTCCTTGCAAATCCCCGCTCCTCCCGTCGTCGGTCCGGTTGCGCCGGCACCGGTTCCCGCTGTATACTCCGCCGTGCCGCAATACCAGGTCAGTCGTTTTCTTCCTTCTTAGAATAAGAAGAGGAGGAAAAGGTGACGTAAATTGATTTAATTTGTTAATGATTAACATGAATATAACGTGATTGAATTTTATGTGATTGACCAGGCGCAGCAGTTATTTGAGAGAGATGCGCAAATAATAACGCCGGAGGCTCTTGAGAATGTTAAGGCAGCGATTGCGAGCAGCGATGTCGAACACAAAACCGATGCCAAAAGGAAAGCGGTTCCTCGCAAAGCTGCTGGCCAATCGTGGGAGGATCCTATACTCGCTGAGTGGCCAGAAGGTATGGTGATGATGGTTATGGCTGTTACGTAGTCATTACTATTTGGTATTTACTATTATCGTAATCGTAAATTTAATTTTATGTATATTGAAAGTTTGCTTGTGTTGTTAAAAATAATCTAGTATTCCTGAATCCAGTTTTATGAGAGTTTGGATTGTGTGTGTGAGTGCGTATGTGTTTGTTTTGTTTTTCCTGAGCCTATTTAGAATTTGTGATCGTGATTTTGAAGTTAGATAAGAAATCATGCACTAATTTAGCTTTTTGTTTTATGATTAGATGACTATCGGCTCTTCTGTGGTGATCTTGGTAATGAAGTGAATGATGATGTTCTTTCAAAAGCTTTTTCCCGATTTCCTTCCTTTAACATGGCACGAGTAAGTAGATTCCCCATCTAACTCGAATTCTCTTCATGTTTAGCTATGATTGTCGTGCTAGTGTGAGCATTTTTTATTTCCTGTTCAGATTTTTGTTTGAAGGGATGGAGTTGTTAATGATTTGTGTATCTTAAGGTAGGTCTTGTTTTATACTTCACATTTGATTAGAGATTTTTTAATGATAAAATTGATGTGTTATTTTGTCATCTCAGGTTTCCTCTTGTTGTTGCTCGTTATTCACAATTCAAGGGCCATTGAAATTGTATACTGGTGACCTAATGGACCTGAATTTTAACAATCGATTCATTTTAAAATTAGCGTTGTGGTTATTATTACTATGTAGTGTTGTGGGATCTTAATATCAGAAATAGATGGACTCAGGTGTCCTTTCAGTATTGGCTAACCAGTTTGAATTTGGTAGATTTGGCATCAGGTTGATTTGTAGATGGAATCTTTCTACTAGATTTTGTTTGTTTTTCCTGGCTCTGTTTAACCTACATAGCATTCTAACTGTTCACAATTATTTCGACCATTGTATTTTTTGGGTAATGTTACTAGTATGCAATTCTTTTAACATTATACGAAGTTAAGTTTAGGTGTGAATGAAAAGAATAGACCATTAAAAGGACTTTGAAATTTGCCTGGGAAAGTTCCTACCCTGTACGTAGGCTATATAAAACTATACTCTTATTACTAACATTAATATGGGTGGAAATTCTCTTGGTATTTTATATGGATTTGATCAATAAATACAGAGAAGGAAACCCTAGTGCTGAGGTAGCCCTACAGGTTGCACAATCCACAGGCTACCAGAAGCTTCTAATTACTGAAAGATAAAACAGCGTAAAATAGTCAATGCACTTGGAATCATTGACTAATGGTTGAAATACTTGAGCCAAATGGGCTGGCAATGGCATAACTGACATTTGGGTCTGTTAGTAGTTGTAAATGGGCATCTTGGGCCAATGGCCTATCAGAGGGCAGCCGAGACTAGTTCTTTTGTGTGTAGGCTGGAGACATCAGCGAAATTTTATTTCAATTGAATGAGAAAATTGGTAAAATAATTTTAGTGAAGATATGAACTGAAAAATTAGTAATTGTTGTGTCTATTAAGTATCAACTAATTATTTATTCTCTACGAACTAGGCTTTTTGTGCATATTGAATAATGTGAATAATATATTAAGTTGGCGGAAATTGGAAGTTAAATCAGCATTTTTGCATGCATATAGTAGTTCTCATTATGAGACTCTGAGCATTTTGCTCGGTGTTATGTTGATGGAAATATGAGGGCACGCTATTTAATGTTGGAGACATTTAATTCCATCTAAAGAACTTAAGGTTTATTATAGTCATCTGTTTGTAATTTGTAATTGCCTTCTTTTACTTGTCTGAAAGCAAACAATAATTATTTACACATTGGTGGATTGTAATGTGGGGTGATTAAGGTATTTTTTTATCTTGTTTAGGTTGTCAGAGATAAGCGTACGGGTAAAACAAAAGGTTATGGATTTGTGAGCTTTGCCAATCCTTCTGACCTTGCTGCTGCTCTTAAAGAAATGAATGGTCAGTAAGTTCAGATGGGCTCTCTTTAAGTATTACTTTGTAATGTCTAAATATATATTGGCTCGTACTCTGGAATCTGTTACTCTGCTGACTAGTGCTTTGATTCAGTATAAATAATTTAGTGGAGATACAACGATAGCTTGTCAATCCAAAACTTCGTGATAGATTATTGTTTCTTTTACTATTGAATTTATTCAGGGCTTATCCTATTTGTCACTAAATTCTGTCAACATAAGGAGACAATACTTTAGGAAATACAATGAAATCTGTATTTTGACTTTGATGTCTCCATTTCAGGTAAATATGTTGGAAATCGGCCAATAAAACTACGCAAGAGTAACTGGAAGGAGAGGACTGATTATGAAGCACTGGAGAAACAGAAGGTTGCCATTTTCTTTGTCAATGTTTTGAAATTGTTCCGTTAACGCATCCTCCTATATGTCCAACTTAATTCTTTTATTGTTTACATGACAGAATCACATTCAAAAGAAACCAAAATTGTCCAGGAAAGGTGTGCTGCACAAGTAAAAAGGGCCAGAATTTGTGAAAATCAGGTTACCGACTTGGCTAAGTAAAACGGTGTTTGCAAAGGGCTATTTCTCTTTTCATATGAAATTTAGCCGACTTAAGGGCCTCCCCTTCAGATATTTATTTCCAAGGAACTGATTGCAAAATACTGTACCTTCTTTCTGATGTTTATATTTCAGGATTATACAGTGGCACGAGGAAGTAAAACTCAGAAAATGTATTAAATTTGACTTCTGCGTATTTTAATTAATGAAAAATCCTAGATTGTGTACTCAAGTCGGTGCTTTGGGGTGAAGCACAATTTGAAAATCCCATCCGGCACAAACTGGCTGCTGAAAACAGTGTTATTTAATGGGGAAAATGTAACTGAAAATACATGCATGCATAGGAGATATCTTGCTCGTGAATAATGTTTTTTGGATTTCAATTCTATACTCTGAATTGATGTTTACATGCGATAGAGTGGTGCTTTTTGTGAACAGTCCGAGTGATCTCTCTAACTAGTGATGTGCAAATATTAAGTGAGCCTTAAGTTACCTGGAGATCTCCAGCTGCTGTTTCAAGAACTGGTGACTAGTCGTTTCTTTGATTTATTTTCTTTATATAATTTACAATTAATTTCGTTTGTGCAATGCACTTGTCATCCTCGAGCTTGGATTAAACAATCTTTTCTTAAAATTAAGCCCATACATTGGTTAATCTTAAGCAGATGCGGCTCTTTGAACAACTTTTGGATCGCTCTGTTCTCCTTTTATGGCTTATAATTGTATCCTATTATCGCTCCTTATTTTAACACTTGCAAGCGCACATCAATAATTACAAATTTAGGTTGAATGGCGCTGGACACCCTGCATAATATGTATTTATAATGATGATATATATTAGGTTAAGTTGGTTAAAAATGACATTTCAATACCTTTTCTTAGGCTTAGATTATTTCTTAATTTAAGTACGTATAAATAATATTTTAGTTAGTATTGTTACCTTGAATTTTCTATATTTTGCGAAAATGATATATTTATTTGTTTCAAATGTTAGGCATATTGATCTATATATCTATTTATTACAAAATAGACTTCTAAATGAACTATTATGAATGTCATCATATATACATATATATATATATATATATATATATATATATATATATATTAAAGCTTATATGATATAAATGTTAAACTCAACTCTTTTATAACTTGGTCTGTTTACCGTTGTTTCAAGTTGAGTGATAGTTATTTTATTTTTCTTTATGTATTATAATATGTTCATGTGGAGTTCCTCTCATCCTCTCTCTTAGCCTATTAGCTTGTCTAGAAACTACATCTGAAAATAAGTTTTTACATTAAATAAATCTTGAAATAGACTGACAATTCAGGCTAAACTTTTAAATGTTTGTCTATGAAAAAAAAATAGTGTCAAGTAAACAACCAAGCATGGCTCAAAATTTTTTAAGAAATTTGTTTCACGCATGCTCTTTGGTTAAGAAGTTAAAAACAAAATTTTCATTGAAAATTATGAACATTAAAAATTAGAGGAAGGTACAATTTTTTTATCAGCAATAATTAGAGGAAGGTACACTTTTAGGAGCCCATGAAAAAATGAACTGTTAACTTAAGTAACGTCTATATTTACCAATTCATTTTAAAGATGACAAATATTTTTAACTAAATTCTTGTTTGATCTAATTTTTTTTCAATTTTTTTTCATCCAGTGTTTCCATTATTTCTAGAATTAAAAACATGTGTGTATTCATTTTTTATAATAATAAAAAATTAAAAATTAATTTTGATCATAATTATTAAAATAAAAAATATTATGAAATTTATAAAAAATATATATTCATAAAAATAGTTATAAAAAATAATTTTTATAATTTTATCGTCATTAGTCTTTTTTATTATATTAGTTAATTGAGTTAAAAAATAATTATAAAATTTGAAAGATAAAATAATAAAATAAGTTATATTAATAAAGATAAAATTAACGATAACATTACAAAAATTGGAATTCTCTTTATTAATAGTAATTATAGATTATGCATGAAATGAAACTTAATAATAATTAGGCAACATATGATACAGCTAGCATTTAAATTCAATGTAGGCACAAATAATAGTAAAATTAAACAATAATGATATTACATTTGTCATTTTTCAAGTGACCAACGATAAATATAGTCACTTTATAAGTTCAACCCTCGATTGCCGTATAAATAGAACACAGTTTTATCGTTTTATCTTGAATAGAGGTGCAAATAACATTGGCAATTGCTTCCTGCACCCCTATAATTGCTTCCGGTATCTCATATGTTTTTTGTAATTCCACAATTGCCCTTGCCAAAATATACAAAGAGGAACTAAGGTTTTATGTGATTTTGAGAAAATGGAGAAGAGTGTTGGTGGGTGATGACGGAGGAGTTACCAATGGCAACAACATTAAAGGGTAATAGTGACGAAAGAGGAAGGCGGAGTAGCAGGACGACGTGGAGGAGCAACGGAGAAGCTTGGAGCATCGAAAATAATTTAATAGGTAAGCCTTTGTTTTTGAATTGAAATTTCTGTGAAACTTTCGATAATTTAATAGGTAAGTCTTCGTTTTTAATTGAAATTTTTGTGAAATATTGGTTTGATTTGAATGTATGTATAATTTGATGAATTTGTTTGATTTGGTTGGACGATTTTGTTTTAACCGTGAAGTATTGCAATGAAAGAGGTGTTCTGACGTTCAACGAAAAGGGTGGATTTTCCTTTTATTGGAGAAAACGTTTTCCGTAAGATTTTCGAAAAACATTTTTCATAGCTAAATTGTTTTTCAAAAACTTGATTCGTTACAAAAAATCGGAAGGCGTTTATGGAAAAGCTTTTCCATAGTAGGTTTATGAAAAACGTTTTCCATAAAGCATTTTGGAGTTTTCTATAAGACATTTTGGAATAGCTTATAGAAAACGTTTTCCATAAGGCTTACGAAAAATATTTTCCATAAACACCTTATGGATTAGGTATTGTGTAATTAATCATATTTTTGAAAAAAAAAATTTAACTACAGAAAAGGTTTTCCAAAAATCTTAAGGAAAACATTTTCAAGAGTTAAAAAAAACCATCGCCCTATTGTTCCAAGCCTCTCCGTTGCTCTCCACCGCTCTTTCACCGTCGTCCTACTCCTCTATGTCGCCCCGTTGCTCCACCTTCACCCTTCGTTACCATTATCGTTCAATATCATCACTGTTAGTAGCTCCTCCTCGGTCACCCATAAATACTCTTCTCTATTTTCACAAAATGAAAAAAAAACCTAAGTTCCTCTTTATATATTATGGTAAGGGCAATTGTAGAATTACAGAAAAGTGATGGGTGCATGAACCAATTGTGGGGTCAGGAAGCAATTGCCAATAACATTTTTTTACATTTGACAAAACTTATCTTACCAATGCATAACCTTACAGATTTTTTTCTAACAAAATGTATATTTCAAGATAGTATGAACCTATAATTTATTCTTAAATATTACATATAAACAATTATCTTTTTTTTTTTCTTTTTCAATTTGACTATTCATTTAAGGAACCGTTGGTGTACATTATTATTAATAATACTCTAAAACACTTACATTTCAAATGTAAAATATATTTTAGATGTAAATAATTTATTAATATCATATTTATATAAATATAATAATTGGTCTTTAATTTATATAATTAAATATTACTCTAAATAAATTGAATTTTCACAAATAGGGGGACGTGGACGACGATAAATTACTTGCAATCTCACAAATGAAATGAGAGTACGACTTTTCGCAAAAGATTAAACTAGTACTTTGACTACATTAACTTTTAAGTGTTACGGTATCTTAATATTATTTCAATAGGTTATGCAGTGATGTTTATTTATGTAATTTTCATAATTTAATGGTTGGAGTTTTGGACCTATATATATTTTAGATATAAAAAATGAAAAATAATTTAAGATTGTTTGAGAACATAGATAATGTGATCTAACAGAAAAATAAAATATCAGAGGTATAACCTTTTATTATTCTGTTAAATAAAAAAATTGTTTATATACATATATATATATACATATATATATATATATATATATATATATATATATATATATATATGTATATATATATTTTTTTGAGTTACATAATATATTTTATTT
>Ga0099824_1009911_pt1 | contig 11502 bp, 7 predicted proteins | sample SiratrowhiteBW_FD_76837 | JGI IMG/M metagenome (GOLD analysis project Ga0099824, IMG submission 76837) | Root nodule microbial communities of legume samples collected from California, USA - Siratro white BW | ecosystem: Host-associated > Plants > Roots > Nodule | place: USA: California... | reverse complement strand
TTTTTTGTTTTTTTTTTTAATATTTTTCTTTTTTTTTTTTTTTTTTTTTTTTTTTTTTTTTTTTTTTTTTTTTTTTTTTTTTTTTTTTTTTTTTTGTTGTTTTTTTTTTTTTTTTTCTAAGTCCTTTTATATATAGGGGCGCAAAAAATTATTATATTAAGTACATAATATAACCATCTTAACAAATATTTCATTTGGATTTTTTTTTTCAAGTTCTATCGCCTTTTAATGGGAGTAATTCTAATTTATTAAAAAAACACATTTTATAGAAATAATGAACTTATAGAAATCATAGTTATTCAAATTACTCACAAGAAAAATCAAAATTAAGTGATGAAAAAATAAATTAAGAGATTAAATGCTCTATTTCAAAACAAAGTGAAAATTTTCATATTTATAAGAATGCAGAAAGAAATTATGGGAGTGCAAAAGAAATCCTCCCACACAATTAGTTTAATGCTAGATGCATAACACATTACTATTTGCTCCACCACAATGCTATTTGAACCCTTTAAATATCCAACTTTTCACTCTTGTTTACCACAGCTGTGCGTAAAATACCAATTATATAAACACGAATGAACAAGTTTCGAAGATTGATAAAACTATATCAATGTAACTATTGGAAAACAATATAAAATATGTAAGAACAATACTCCTATTTTGAGCTGAAAGTTAAGATTAAATATATTTGGATTGGTAATATTTTAAAAATATGTAAAACAATCCTTTCATATTTAATCTCCTGCTAATTTGCTACAGGTAAATAAACTTTACAAGATATAAGAGATTTGAAGAAAATTGAAAAGTGGAACATAACCAAACAATTTGATGACAAACACAAACACTAAAAAATACTCCTTTGAAGACATTCAAACAAAACATAATCATACTATGTTATCTAATGTAACAAAACTGAGAAAATTAAGATTAGAACAAACACATCATTGTAAAAATGAAACTTAAGATTAATAGGCCAAGAGAGAACAAAATTTTGCTAAACTTCAAGAATGACAGCTCAAGATAAAAATTAGTATTAAAAGAAAACAATTATCTCTTCAACAAACCAACTCCTTCTCCAATCTCAAATCGTGGTGTTTTGTGGATCCCTTGGAGATATCAATCTCAATTAAGTTTTCATCCTCATTCATCTCATTAATTTCTGCCAAGAGCTCTGTGAAGCCTTGCTGTTTGAAAAAACATTCTGGCCAGAACTCTGAAAAGTGGTGGTTTGGAAGTTTGATTTCGATCAAGCCATCCTCCTCCTCATAATCATCATCACTATCAAACTCCAAGTTATCAGATATATCAAGATTTTGATTTCTACTGTGATGAATCTCAGTACTTTCTCCTTCCATGGTTGAGCTGGTGTTGCTTTCAGTATCTGATGGAAGTGGAATATTTGACTTTGGATCAGCCTTTTGCTCACACTTCTCAGCACTGAGTTCAAACCCTTTATACATGATGTTTCTGCTTTCACAATCTAATGGAAATGAGGACTCTGACTGTGCTTCAACTTGGCTCTTAGAAGTTTCACTTTGTGGGGTAGTAATATCTTCTAGTGAAGGCTGTGACTCCAATTTCTTCTGGCTATCTTGGACAAGATTTTCATGCAAGGACCCCTTTTGCCTTGCCAGTGTGACAAGAAACATGGTAGATAGAAGAGCAATCAGTAGTGTAAGAAGGGAAGGAGAGGATTCAGAAACTGAAAAGAAAATGAAAATTGAAAATAGAAGGGCAAGAACCAGAATGATTGGTAACAAGAAACTGCCAAGATTTGGACACAGCTTGTGACAGATCTGTTGCTTTGTTTCATTCACCATGATCATTCACTAGAAATATACTTGTGTCAAATCCAAAACCAAATGCAAAGGCTGCAAGAAGTACTGTTGAAAAGGAGAAGATCTGTGGAAAACACTACAAGAAAGGGGCAGAAAATGTGTTCAATCTCTACCCTTTTGACTTAAAACACAGATTGTGAGAGCAAAGTTAGAGAAAAGTTTCAATGTGCTTGATATAAAGGAATTTGGGGTGCCATAAGAGCCTTTGAAGCTGTTTGTTAATAACCTTCACCTAGTGCCATACAAGAAGCAAAGGAGGGAAAGTTTCAGCTTTTCAATGACAAGAAGACTCGTAAGATCGTGAGAAGAACCTCAAAGAAAGCAAGTTCTTGTTCATCAAACCTGATAAGGGTGACGTCTGGTGATATCTGATTCTTGAAAGGTCAAGTGCTTTTCCAGTGCTGAGCAACTATGCTCGCAAGGAATCCAACTTCAAACCAAATTGTTTCTTCTATTTTTCTTTGGCTAAAAAACCTTTTATTATTTATTATCTGCATCTGATTCTCTTGGAGATAGCAAAGCTGTCTGATTTCCAAGAATATTTACAACCTCAAAGCCTTGGACTTGTCGAATGCATGTGCCAAACATATATGAACTCTCCCCCACACATGGCTAGATACCTCACCCAACAAAACAATTTTATCAAATCAATGGATAATGTGCTCAAAAAGGGCCTTGCTTCTCCCTAACCAAACAAAATCAGGAAACTACAAATTTCTCAAAACAACACTTCTTTATGGGAGTTCCTTTCTTGAGACACTTCCCTAGATGACATTTTCCCGTACTAGATTTCCATCACATGCATCAAACAAACGTTTAGTATCACTTTTTGCCGCAATGAAACTACAATTCTTAATAACTAAGACACATTAAAATAAGCAATGAGCAAAATTTTGTGATTAATGAAGTATCTACTTTCTATTATTGCCTAGGCTCATCATAAACATGCAAAAGTAATTGTTCTCAGAGTCCTTTTCTGCTTCTGCATGTCATGCTCATGCAGACTTTAATGGAGTGGAGGCCCCATTATAGAAGATATCAGTTTCCATTGGTACAAGGTTTCAAGAGCTTGCATAAGTAAATAGTAGTTTCAACAATTTATACTGCTACATGCCTATATTTTGTTTTTAATTGGATACATCTAAAACTAATTCTTGATTAAGAAAAAAATTAACTATAGATTTTCCTAATTATTTTAGAGCAACATGGTGTTATGCAAACGTTACACATGCAATTAACAGTGAGTTGTTTTTAAAAAATGAACAAAAAATTGGTAAAAGGCTTCAATGCACATTATCTTTTTATTGATTTGTAGAAAAGAATTTGCAGTAACAAATCAGAAAAGTGAAATGTCCCTGTCAGCTTTTTCACCTTTCTACCTTGTTCTATACAATTCTTAGCCTTAATCCCTCTCATAATCATTTGCTCGTGCCAACGCAGAAATGATGTGATCAAAAATGAAGAACAACAGACAAGAAAGTAATGGAAACAGAGGCCATTCACAAAAAGACATCGCATTGATCAAATGCTTTCTCGTGACATTGATTTGATTGTGTTTCTTGGTGGGAAATCTGGTGGATCATTATGCCTTCTCCTCAATGATTATTGTTCTTTACATTTTTAAAAGTCTCTTATTTTTTTTTTCATTTGTTTAATAATATTTTTATTGTATTATCAATAGTTTTTCACCGTAATACCATTATATTATGAATATCAATATTGTATTATGATATCGAAATTAAAAATAAGGGTATATCAATATTTAATTTAATTTTTATAACATGAATATATTGGTCATGGAAAAGAGAGAATAATATACAAAGATGTAAAAAGGAAAATATTATATTAAAGGTATAGCAAAATCATTTTTGTCATTTGAATATTACCAATGAAATATTGATTAGGAATTAAAATACAACAAGGACAGCTTTTATTAAAATGACCTAATAAATAATATTTGCGAATCTTTTTCCTTAATTTTCAATCATTCTACCCAAAAGGAAAAAACAATCAAAGCATATGCTCTGAAGAATCCCATTCGAGAAGGTCAATGACAAAACTACCCTTTAGAAGTGGAGAACTTAAGTCCAATCTTTATACAATTTTGCCCCAACCCAAAGGGGTAATTCAGGCACATGATCAAACGCGCACACCGAAACCCTAGAGTTGGGGTTTAATTGCCCTCTCAATTACTCCACAAAGAAAGCATCTTTAATCTCTGGATTGATTGTTTTTTTTTTACTTAATATTCTTTCTCGAGATTGGAGTTGGTGAAATTTTGGGTGTTCTCTCTTCAACCGGGCTTCATCGCCCAGTACGCGTTCAAATCCATGATCGTCAGTTTACGATGGACCCCTCTACACAGATTCAACAAGAAGAAGACGAGTGGGGTATGCCATTTTTTCCTTAAATTTTTTGTCTTTTATGGTTCTGGACGACACAACGTGGAGCAGAGAACGAGTGTTGAAAACAGGGATCTTTTGAGGTTGTTTTGTGTTGTTTGTTTTCTTCTTTTTCTTTCGAGGTGGTGGGGTTTTACTGATGGATTTGTAAATTGGGGTTTTTATATTGTTGAAGATGGCAAGGATGATTTGTTCCTGCGTTAGTGTCAGATTGAATCTTCTTGATATATTGCATCTATATGGATCTTATTTCAATGACAACGAAAATTTTTAAAATTGGATTGGTTATTATATTGTTGTTAATTAATTCGCTGTTCTGGTTTGTGGGTTTGTCATTTTTTCTGATTTTTCTTTCCGGGGCTATTGCCTGTGGCGCTTGGTGCTTATGTTCGGATCATATTCGTGTGGAATGCTTATAGGTCCAGCTTAATTTGATGTCCTGCTGATTCAATTTTTTTAATGCTGTTTGATTTTTTATATAAATTAGGGGCATTTAGTTAGGGTTGAAATAATGTCCTAGCATACAAGAATTTTACCATTGATTTAGGTTTGCTATTTATGTGTATTCTTACGGATGAGTATGTTTTAAGTTTTGTGATTTATTGTGTTGTATGTTTGCAATGAAAATGACCTAGTCTGTGACTGTCTTGGGAGATTTTTCCTGACTGACTATGGAACAGTTGTTTCTTTCCTCTGCTATGGAGGCATCTTAACACTTCTTCGGGGGAAAATGCATTTGATTTTTAATGGGTGGACTCTTTTCTGTGGTAGACACTGATGGATTTGTGATTCCAAGTTTGGGAATTGGAGACTCTGATCAAAGTAAACCTCATGTTCCTATTGTAGAATCTTCAAATTCTGCAGCAAAGGTTAGCTAAAGAAAATATTCTTATTTGAGACTATAGTTTTCTGGTTTCAGACATTGATGATACTGGTTATGAAGACAATCTGAATGCTAACTAGTTTAGTTTGTTGTAGGCTAAGAAGGAAGAGAACATCTATTTGGGCCCACACGGAGCACCTCCTTCACTAGCAAAACAGCAAGAGCTAAATTCTTCTAACCGGAAGCAGAGGTTGAAGCAAAAACTGAAAGAAGCTGACAAGAGAAATGGTGGGATGGGTAGGGAGAACAAGGTGGATAATCTGAGGGAGCTTGTGGGTGGGGGCAAAGTAAGTGTGAACTTGGTAAAGGGATCCCCCAAAGACTGGTTAGATCCACATTGCCAAGAATCTCAGTTCGAGAGAAGGTAATGCATTGGAGATTTTGGTGTCTTTGGACTATTTTTTTCTTGGAGATTGTCCACTTTTAGCACCTTTTGTTATATAGTTTGATATTTCTCTCGAGACACCCAATTTGGGAGGTTATGTACCATGATAATAAATTTATCACTTAGGGTATGTTTGGAAATGTGGTAGGGTGGTATTGAAGATAAGTTTTGTACTTTCAATTTGTTATACGAAGGTTGGGTTGGATGGAATTGTAATCCAAACACACTCTTAGTCGATTGATAATAAAGTGGAGCTATTTGTGGGAATAGACTTGACACCTTCATCACAATATTGCCCATTAATGTAGACCAACAAAAATAGTGAGGTGGTAATGAAATGAAATAGATTTATAAATAGGATGGAAAGTGGGTTTCAATGAAATTTATTGTAATATTATACAAGATGGGCTTGAATTTGGAATAAAAAATGGCGAGTTTGTAGAAACTGTTTGATGATGCACGAAGAAAGTTTGGATGGGTTCATAAATTTCCGAACAAGACTTGTTAACTTTGAATGCTCAGGTATTCCAACCACCCGGGCATGAGTTCGAATTATTAGTTCGAATTATTTTATAAATATAAATCTAAGGTCTTGTTAACAGTGCTAATAATTGCAAAATTATATGAAAACGTATTAAAATAATTATGAAGTATATTTTTTTTTCTTGTAAACAACTATTTTGCTTAGAAATGAAAATAATATGAATGTTCCTAGAAAACTCTTGCTCTCATTGCACCATTTGTATTTATGTGCAGTAGATTAATTCTGGATGCTCAAGTCGTCCAATGTATGCACCTCTTCATAACGATATAGAGTTTACAAAAATTTGGAGACTGGTAATTATAAGTCTACCAAAGAATGACATTCCCCCACTCAATATCCTCAGTTCTAACTATCTATATCAATCACTATAATGCCCTCATTTCCAACTTCTAAGTGACCACTGTCATCCGAGGCAGGCATTAAGCACTTAACCAGTGATGTTAAAATTCAAAACTCTAAAGAAACCTCTTCATTCGATGCCTAAGAACTCCAATCCAGCTGCTTTCGGAGTCAAATCCAGCTCAGACAAGTATTCAGTGTTATAGAACTTGCTCAAATGTCTCATTCCACTATCGCAGAGTATAGTCACAATTGTGTGACCAGGGCCAATTGCCTGTGCTACTCTAACTGCTCCGACACAGTTCATTGCAGAAGAACTCCCAAGGAAGAGCCCATCGTTCTTCAAAAGAAACCTGATACATACATAAAAAACGATTGTGGTGACAAGCTCAGGCATCATTTCATGTCATTTTTTCTGGTTGAGACACATAAAAGAAAAGAACAAAAAATGTCAAAAGTAAGAAAAGAGGGATGCCAACAACAAAGTAACAACCTTGCTATTTCAACAGCCTCCCGATCGGTGCCTCTAAAGGCACCATTAAGTTTTGCCATCGCAAAATTCTTTGTTATCCTGTTAATTCCAATGCCTTCTGTTATAGTGTCGAATGGATTCTTTAGTCTTCTTCCTTCAGCCTCCTCTTTGGTGTACATCACTCCCCGAGTTACCTTATTAAACAAACCAGAGCCTGGAGGATCTACAAGGAAGCATTTGATGTCTGGATTCTTCTCCTGTTGAACATAGGACAATAAATAATTCAGACGACTTTCACACTCAAAATGGCATCTAAAAAGTGGAGGGAGGTGGGCTGTGGTGAACCTGAAGAAAAGTAGAAACACCAGCCACAGTGCCACCAGTGCCTGCTGCAGCAACAAATGCATCTAACTTTCCATTGGTCTGTTCCCAAATCTCAGGCCCTGTACCCTTGTAATGGGCCCTGAAGTTCGCTAAGTTCTCAAACTGATCAGCAAAATACCCACCTTGACAGTCACTAGGAAACAGAGAGCTATAAGTGTGTCCGTCAGATTCATAACCATTTATTTTCGCAGTGTCCTCCTTGCCATTCAGTTGTGAATTTCTCTGTTTCAGCGCAAACTCATTCGCTTCAGATGCCCGTCTTCTTGCAATATTTACAAAATGGTCTTTGTGAGTAATGGACACCGGTCGCACTCTTTCAACAGTTGCCCCAAGGGCTTCAAGTATTTGAGACTGAAAATTGATTCAGGCAAGACAATCATCAATCACACACAAAATCTTAGGAGAAATTATTAAATGGCAAGGGACATAAGTTCTTAGGCATATCACAAGCTCTCCAAAGAAGCTGTACATAAGTTCTACATGGGAAAAAATGGTCAAACCTTCGAAGTTTAGGACTAAACTGATTAGCAGATTTGCAAGATTACATTAAAATAACTATAAAAACACCTTTTCAATGGCAGCATCATCTGGTATAACCACGTGTGCTTTGCACCCATAGGCAGGAGCAACAGTGGCAATGCTAATGGCAGTACTTCCAGCACTTCCTTCAGTGACTATTCCACCTGGAAGTAGCTGCCCAGATTCCAAAGCCTGCGCAATCAATCATAGAGAAAAGCTTCAGGCTGATACGTATATGTAATCAGATTGAGAATGAATGAATGAATAGGATGACAAAATTGAAATTCACCACCAAAGAAAGCAATTGTGTTAGAAAGGAAACAAGCAAAAGGATAAATAAATAAAGAGTATAGGATGAACCGAAGCTTTGAAAATTGTATGAAAAACAGCGAATAACAGCACATGTTTTGAGTTAACCTCTTGAATGATTTGAAGAGCAACACGGTCTTTGACGCTGCCTCCGGGATTCAAGAACTCGCACTTGCCGAGAATCTGAGGAGAAACTGGCGGTGAGCGGAATGAATTCATAAAGAGAAGAGATGAGAAGAGATAGAAAGTTAGTTACTTGACAACCAGTGGCGGCGGAGAGGCTGTTGATCCGAATGAGAGGGGTGTTACCGATGGCCTCCACGAGCCCATTCTTCCGTGATATGTTCTTCTTCTTGGAGCGGCGGTCACAGATGAAATACGTGGTGAGAGCGACGGAGATGAAGATTGCAACACCGACACCAACGGCGCCTGCGCTTCTCGCCGCCACCGGCGCCATTTTTCCTTTCTGTTTCTCTGCTCCACTACCGCCATTCCCAACACCATAAACAACAATCAAAGTTATTGGGCTTTCTTTTTGGACCTCCTGTTCTCCTGGCCCATTTACAATAACACTCCCCCAAATTGCTCCTGCACCGTCACTTCTTTCTCACACTGTGCTTATAAGAACAAAAATGAAATTTTAAAATTTTTACACTTGGAAAAACCAACGAAACAAACACTTTTGTCTGAGAGAGTCTCTGTCTCTGCACACCTTGAAAATGTCTGCCATGGAGATCCAAGAGCAGGTGCTAAAGTTCAGATACCATTTTCTTGGGGCACTTCTCTTCTGTCTCACCCTCTTCTCTCTCACACTCGTGGCTCCAAGATTCATCAATCTCTTGGCCTATTTCTGGCCACTCTTCCTCTCCACGGCCCTTGTCCTTGCCCTTGTCTTCTTCTTCGCCAAGACTTCCCCTTTACCCTCCTCCGACGCCACTTCCCTCCACAGTGCCGGCCAAGGCCTCCTCGATTACGTCGCCGGCCACCATGACCTCCCGTTCGACACTCGCCACAAATCTGATTAATCAAGGTCAGGTAAAGACACTGCTCCTTCATTACGTACCACTAATTTATTTTCTTCTTTCAAAGTATTCAAATGTCAGTTAATTGAAGAAAAGAGTCAGTCTTTCATGACAAACTGATTAGTATTTGAGTTCTGCTGAAACGGGTATCCAAAGCTGACACTTTGATCTTTTCTTCTTATGATTTACGTTTTGTAGTTTTTAAGAATAATTATGTCTTGATGTGCCATTTAACGTTTGGGTTGTGTCGATTAACGTTGTAACTCTCTGTCTTTTGTTTCGAAAAGTGTTTTTGCAGAAAAAAGAGATAATTGGTGAGATGTGAAGTGAAAAATGGAGTTGCTTCTATGGCAGTGTTTAGTTGACAGTGATGGTGAAGGATGAGAAGTGGCGTACATGTTAGTGACAGTGTTGATGAAATAATGCTTAGGTCACCAACGGCAATCTTTGTTATCTTGCGTCACCATTCAGTGTATACAATTTTGTTGCTTTATTACATTACCCTTTTCTATATTAGTTAATCTTTATGTTTTGACAAAACAATTCATGCTTCATCTCTTGTTTTAGGTGAAGCTTCAGCATTTGTTCAGAAACATAATTTGGACTTTTAAAATTTAACCAAACACCAAACAATTTTTCATTTGTTTTGAACTTTTTAATGTAGTTTTCAACGATGGGAATCTAAAACGGGTCTCGAAACTTGTGGAAGTGTCGTGGTCGTACAGTGCATCATGTGACAGCCATCTTAGCTGTTGAGTATTCATTTCTGAAATAAAAATAATATTTTTACGAACCTAAAAAAATACACTCATTCCAATCTAATATTTATCAGAATTTTAAATTATAAATAAAATAAATATAATTAAGATGTTATTTTAAGTTGTTAAATTACCGTTATCTCTTGGAAGTTTGAAATATTTAACTTTACTTAAAGCGATAGAGATGGTGAGTGAGTATGCAGAAAGATGATTGATAGTATTTCATGCAAACAGATAAGTTTCTGACAAATTTGTTAATGTCTGCCACCTGCCACATTTTGTATGATAAATTTGAACTGAAACACGAATAATTTTATTCTAGTTTGGTATCGTTCTCCGGTTTCAATCTGTTGGTAGCTCTTTGTCTTTGCAGATAGGTGTAAAAGTCATTCATTATGACCTAACAGACAATGATGCAGAAATGCCATTATGTTTTTTTGAAATTCGTCGTTACTTAATTGTGAGGTTATTGGTGGACCAAAGCTTTTTCTGAAATTGATTGCAATTCACAAACTACAAAGAAGCCACGTAACTTTCTCCACATATCATATTATAAAGGGTTCTTCAAAATCTAGAAGTAGTAGATAACAGCCAGACAACTTTAACATGTGTCTATTATCTCTTTATGATAATTTCAATTGTTTTTTTTAATAAAAACACTTCACGTGTAACTTTAAGTACAAATGTTTAAGTTTTCTATTTTCTTTTTTCTTTTCCTTGCATGATGATATCAAGTTTGAATTTGCAGTTTCAGATTGCTTATAATAACTAGAGAAAAAAAAAAAACTCTCCGTTTTTATCGGAAGTTTACAGCCTAACACATAAAAACAATATTAAGTAAGAGATAGAGTTCATTTACTAGATTAACTCAACACCGTTCATTTATCTTTAAAAAATATGAGTTACTGGGTTAAATACACCTATTCGTTTAATTTAAAAAATTTATAATTTTTAGCTTTACTTCTTTTTCAATCATTTTTTTTAAATCAAATTTCAAAGTATTGAAATATCATGACAAAAAATATATGATATATATAATGTAAATGACAATTCTAAATATGTAAATTTAATATTAATATGTACAAACATGATATGTAGGGTAGTATATACGATGTTTAACATTCGAAAATCAAACACTCTAAAATATAGAGAGCAAAGAATATGCTAATTGAGATATTTGGATTTTAAGCTGGGAAAAAAAGTAAGAGAAAAGAAAAAAATTAAGAAGATAACAATACTGGAAAATATGTATATTTTCCTTACCCCATTTTCTTTTAATTGTATCATGTTGAATATGGATTATGTTAGGTTTTTTTTTTTCTTTTTTATTTATTATAGGTTGGTAGTTAGCTCACTTCATTACTGATTTAATAATGATTTATTAAGTTCTGAGTAAAAAGTTCGATTTTAATCCATATTAAAATTTATAATTTTTTAACTCAACATGGACCAAGTTAGCTAAAAGACTTTGATTCATTTTTATATCTATAACTAAATAATATTATTATATTTAGATTAAACTAGAACAATTTCAGCTAAAAAATTAAATTTAAGTTATTTAATTTATTTTGTACAGGATGTTGTAATTCTATTGTCAAGAGACTAAAAGATAAAGCCCTATACTGTTTATATATATATATATAT
>Ga0099824_1009908_pt1 | contig 11506 bp, 5 predicted proteins | sample SiratrowhiteBW_FD_76837 | JGI IMG/M metagenome (GOLD analysis project Ga0099824, IMG submission 76837) | Root nodule microbial communities of legume samples collected from California, USA - Siratro white BW | ecosystem: Host-associated > Plants > Roots > Nodule | place: USA: California... | reverse complement strand
TAAAAATATAATATTAATATTTAAAAAAAAAAAAAAATAATAATAATCTTCATTTTACTAAAAATTAAAAATAACCCATAATTTCACTTTCCTTCTTATTTTTTCGTTCTCTTTTTTTTTTTTTTTTCTAATTTCTTTTTCTTCAAAATCATCTTTATTCAAATAAAGCATGAAACTCTGGGGGCATGTGAGAAAACCGTGGGCGTGGGGTTAATAGAAAACAAGGTGCGTTTATCCACAAAGAACAACTTCCACGTCATTTTCTTTCTTACTTTTTTAATTCCAATTATTATTCTACTTTTCCAAGCTTCACTCAACTACGTCATTCCTTAATTTAAAAGTATATATTATGATTTGGAAATTTTATTTTAAACTAAATGAACGCTCAATCAACCCTATATGTGAATATTAACTGTTATTTTCCTTCTTTGTTAAGAAAATTCAATCTTCCTCAATTGAAGAGGTAATAACTGATTATTCAAACCAACCTTAGAGTCGTTCAACCAATATTTTCTTACCATTTAGCTACATGTGTGTGTTAGTTTCCAATTTTGTTACAACTAATACGATGATTATATTAATATTATTAGGTGCTCTAATAAGAATGAGAATAAGAATTTGTAGAAACGAATTTTGTTAAAATTATAATTGCTAACTCAACTATTTTTGGCATATCTAATGTTAAAGAAAAATCATTTGAACCTTGATCTCGTACACTGTGAAAATAGCCATGAATATGGCTCAAATAGGTGGGTTCTTTCATTGTAACTATCATCTAACTCTTTATTCTCTTGTTTTCTTTTACCTCCGTTCTTATTCCTAAACCAAATAAAACAAAAGAATAATAATACGAATCCATAAAAGCACATTTTATATATAATGTGCACAAGGAAAAAGATTCTTGGTGTTGTTGTCCCGTTAGTATGTGTTAAAGTATCATTTGATTAGATTATTGTCAATCTAGTACAAACATCTGTTGATGCCTAAAATTCAACCGGCAGCCTTCTTAATTTAGTTTCAAGTTGTTCTCAAAATCCACAGAAAACACACAGGTTCACCCATGGTTTTGATGCATAATTATTGTAACCAATATTCTTTTTTCCAGCGTACATATAATTATAAAAAAATTAAAACTTATTTTGAGTTTAACTGTATGTTCAATTTGAGTTTGATAATATTTCGTAACCAAGAGCATAACTTCGAAAAAAAAATAATAAAAATAGATGTGTAAAAATATTACATAGATTAAATCCGTTCAATCTTATATTACACCATAAATAATCATAAAAAATCAATACGTCATATTTCGATCAACACCATGCTCTTAATCGAGACTTCACAATTTTTTTAAAAAATAAATGATGATTCATACAATATTTTTTTTTTTAATATGACACCTACAACTGTATAAGTAATGTAAAATGAACTTACTTTAAAATTAAAATTATTTTACTTAAATTCTATTTTACCTATTCACATATAAAGACCAAAATAAACTCTTGTCAGACTTTCTAAATAAGTATTCATAGCAGATTTCAACTTTATTTAAAAACAAATGTTTAAATAGACACAAAATAGAAGGTCTATATAGTGAATATATGTTTGATTTTTTATTTTATTCTAAATTTTTGTAAAATTCAGTTTCTCTAAATTCTCTTTAAGGATTAGAATTTTTTTTATATTACTATAATGTTGTCAAAATACAATTTAAAATGAAACAGTAAAATGATAAATATTATTGATTTCAAAATTATTTACTAGTAAGTGATTCCATTCTTATTAAGAATTTCATAACTTTTTTCTTTTAGACAGGTGAATTGTTAGTTAAAGATATTGTCAGTGTAGAGTTGAATATTTAGATAGCTTATCTCGAGATATGTGAATATTTAATGGTGTTAATAGATGTTTTAGTTAGTTGATACATTATCTTTAGGTAATAAGATTTAATATTTACATTTAAATTATTTAATTGTTTAAATGTGTAAAGAATTTGGTACTTATATTGTTTTATACACACATGACAATTGATATATGTATAACTTTTATTATAATTTTAGAATGATACAAAATGTGTATAAAATCATAAATTTACATCGAACTATTTTCAATACTGTTGATGTTTGGGATGATTTTAGAGTATGACTTATATTTTAAGATTTGCCTAAATGTGTAATATGTTGTTTATTATCATTCAAAGTGATGATGTTGACACTTGAGTAATGAAGTTTTTAGTTCAAAAGCTTAATATTTAAATGAAAAAGACCGTCACAACTTTCTTATTGAGCACCAATTACTACAATTCTTCTAGATATTTTGTTAAAAATACTTTTATAAAAATTTTATATGATTAGGATTATTATAAGATAATAGAATGGATATTAAGTTTATACTTTACTATTTTATATAGAAATGATCAAGTCTATTTCATAAAGTTTTTCTAAAACATATGAAGAAATGTAGTTGAACAAATTAAACAATTGCCTATTCATAAAACCTAAATTAAAACATCACACTATTTTATTATCTTTAAATACATCTATTTGTTCCATCAAGTACGAACTTTTTTCTGGTACTGAAATTATATTTTTTTATAACTATAATAACGAGACTGGAGTCTCATTTTTCAGTTCAAAGTTCATATAAACTTCTATCATGAGTTTGTTCCACATTAAATAGACAATAACAACGATTATTACTTTTACATATTTTTTTTTTTCTTTTCCTTATCAATACTATTATAGTTTCTTTTTAATCCTATTTAACTGTGACAACTTTATACAAATAATAAACTAATCGTCGTAGTGATATTTTATTATAACAGAAAGAGGGGGGAAACAAGAAAAAGGTGAATTCCTTGAGTGACGTTTTATGAAATGTTTTAGACAAGTTGCAATTCATCTTACAATATTAATCTTCTGTTTTTTTTTTTCTTTTTTAAAACATTAAATACAAAAGTATAAAGAAATTAAAAAGAGACAAATCATGCAAAGAATTAGGATGTCACATACTAACTCTTATTTCTTTAATATATATATAAAGATGTAAATATAGTTTCTGAATTAAGTCGAGTTTACATTTAGCTTTTGCTACTACGGTTGGATAAATCTAATCGTGCCTTTAAATTAACATAATTTTTATCTAAATTTGTAAAATTTAGGTTAATCAATTAATAATATTTATCTGTACTATTATTATTTTTAATTGAATATCTAATTAAAAGTTAATTAAATACCGTCTTACATAAACATGGTTATATTATAAAATTGATTTAAAAAGAAAAACGAATTAAAATCTAAAAATTAACACGACGAAATGGGTTGAAGTGTTCAATCATTAAAGTATACATGAATTAGATTTAGAATGTGATGAGAGAGTCCTAAGATAAACTTCCCTATTAATATATTCTAAGCTATCTACATTTCTATTGCCAGCTTAAATATCTATATTTCAATTTACTTTCGAATACTATAAAGTCATACAAAATATAACAAAAAAAAAAAACAGTAATATATAATAGATGGGAAGATTTTGACGTAGGTGAGTACGTGGCAGCAATATGAGTCGTAGGATGAACGGCGCATTCAATTAAGTTGGTGGGATCCACTCATTGATGTTGTCCAATTCCAGTAACAATTAAATCATCGCCCCATGTGGGTCCCATGTGTCACCATTCTAAATTCATTAATTATTATCATTCTTAACACTCATAAATTACAATTTATTGAAACTGAAATCACTAAACTACCCTCCTCCCTTCCCTTTATAAAACCAATGGACACACGCTCCGTTTTCCTATCCCGTTCAGTGAGAAGATTCTGGTGAATGTGTAGAAAAGGGAAAATAAACAATTAGCGGTGAAAAATGTTGGGTGTGTTCAGCAGCTCCATCGTGTCGCCGCCGGACGAGCTCGTGGCCGCCGGCAGCCGTACTCCGTCGCCGAAGATGACGGCGGCGGCGCTGTGGAAGCGGTTCCAGGAGAGGAACGCTTCCACAGTGTCGGTGGAGGTCGGAGAGCATGCCCACCTGGCTTATACCCACCACAACGAGTCGCCGTGGCAACCGAGGTAAAAGACCAACACTGTTCCTTCCTTAATCACTTAACTTCACAAATATTTGTTATAAACTCTTAGAAAAAAAATTAATTCATAAAAGTCAAGCCATCGGATCGGACGGTTGATGGTGCCCAATCTGATCATCATATCACTCACGACAGTGTGAGCGAAGTAACTGTGGTTTACGTGGTTGGTTGGTTGTTGCGACAGTTACAACATCTGAAGATTGTTCCTTATGTGGCCTATTGTTGTAATGTTGTCAGGTTTATTTTTTATTTTCACTTACAAAACTCAAACTTAAGTTCCTTTATAATATAGTATGATTTTGTTTATTTTTAATTTCTTAAAATGAGAAATGTATTTTCGTATTTCTTTATAATATGAAATAATATAACAATATGACCGAAGATTGAATTTAAAATTTATTTAAAACATCTCTGATCATAAGCCTCTTCCTTCCTATAAGAGTTTCTTATAATTTATGGTAACAAACATTCTTGTGACTGACCAATGCAAGTCTAGTGGAATAGCTATTGGACTTTATGGTTCCTTTACGGCCCAATGTTATTGGGCTCCATGGTTCCTTTATGGCCCAACATTAATTTGGTGTGTAAAGTGCAGATCTTTTGCTGTGAAGGATGAAGTATTCTGCTTGTTTGAGGGAGTCCTTGACAATTTGGGGCATTTGAGACAACAATATGGACTGGCTAAGTCTGCTAATGAAGTATTGTTGGTGATTGAGGCTTACAAGGCTTTGCGTGACCGAGCACCCTACCCTGCTAATCATGTTGTTGGCCATCTCAGTGGCAGCTTTGCTTTCATAGTGTTTGACAAATCCACTTCTACCCTCTTTGTGGCCTCTGTCAGTAATCATATTCCCACATACCACTTCTCATGATCCACTACAAGCTTTCATTTTTTCCTCATTTTGCTTGTATTGTTTTTCACAGGATCAATATGGTAAGGTACCTCTGTATTGGGGAATTACTGCTGATGGCTATGTAGCATTTGCCGATGATGCAGAATTGCTTAAAGGTGCTTGTGGCAAGTCACTAGCTTCTTTCCCTCAAGGTAGTTAACTTCTATTACAAATTTCATTAATTTGTTGCAAGGATTTTCCCTCTGATTGCTGACACTTTTGGTCTCTGATTGGACAGGATGTTTCTACTCTACAGCTGATGGAGGGTTGATGTGTTATGAGAATCCTAAAAACAAGATTACTGCAGTTCCTGCTAAGGAGGAGGAAATCTGGGGTGCAACCTTCAAGGTAACAAAATGAAACAAATAGCCATTGATGAACTTGAGATCCAATTATTTGCACTAATTGTGAAACTGGTGGGATGGTATATACATACACATCAGGTGGAAGGGCCAGCAGTTGTTGCAGCCAGACAATAGAGCTTCCTTTGGAGAGTGTAAGGCATGAGGGGCAATGTAATTAGATCACCACTGGAATGGGGCATTGGAAGGCTGTAACTTTGTTCATTAGACTCACAATTTACTCGTTCTATCACTGCACAGTTACGCTTTTCAATCTAATAAAAACTCTGCTTTTAAATTCCCTACCATCATTCTGTGTTCAAATTTGGCAGAAAAAAAAAATCAATTCCATAGCATACAGAGAATAATACACATTGCCACTGGACTTTTTTAACCAATTAATCAACTTATTCTCCAATTATTATTCATACAAAAGCTCGGTTTCTATAAACTTTTTAATCTGCACATTTTGAAAAAAAAAAAAAATTAATTTTATTTTATAAATTAAAGTATACTTATCAATGGTTTCTATTTTATCACTTTTTTTCTTGTTAAGTTTATCCAAATTGGACTTGACTATTCTTCGCTTTTGTTATTCTTTTTTTGCACGTTAAGAGATTCGTGTTGTCTGCGGGTGAGAATGCAACCTAACGTGATATTAAATTTACATTCCATATTTGGTTTCATTTTAAAAACGAAAAAAAAAAAGGACACACGAATATAAGTTAATTAGTTGTTAGATGTTAAAAGGAGATTATGTTGTTTAAAGTAATTATTACTCCTTTCTACCATTTTGAGAGTGAAATAAATAAAGTGTGACTCACTTCTTTATTTCTTTCTTTCTCCTCCGTGTCTACAAAATTTGTCTTATTATCACCTTGTTATTTATTGGATATTTATTGAAAAAAAAAAACTAATTTATACATTTATGAATACTAATAAATATTATTTGTATTTTATTTTTTCATAAAATTAAAATAAATTATTTAAAATTATTCGTCAGAATATAAACTCAATTCAATATTATATATTTTTAAAAAATAAATATTTTATAACTTGTTTTAATAGATTGAATTTTGTATAATATGATAGCGTTGTTCGTTTTAAATATATATTATATATTATATATTATTATAATATACCTTAATCAAGCCTTATACTTATTTTATTTTACAAATTAATTACATACATGCTGGTAATGTTAATTTACTATCCTTGAAAAATCATTTGATGTAATCTTGTCTTATATTTCAGCTAGAAAAAACACTTACTAACACATTCGCTTTCACAGTTTTTTTTTTTTTACAATATTCACTCTCAATACTTTTTCTTGATTTAAGATATTGAGAACTATCAACTTAAGAAATATTTATTGATTAAATTCTGAAATTTTGAATAAATTTCAATGGATGAAAAAAATATATAGTAAAAAAGAGTGTAATAGAGACTGTGATTTAATTGGAAATAAATATAATAAATGAACTAAACTCTAAGAGTAATGCGACAAGATTAGATTAATTCTATACATAAAGTAAAACAAAACTACAACAAAACTTTCTAAAAATTGCAATTAATGTTTTTTATGTAATTCAAATTAAAACAAAATTTTAACTAGGACCTCATATATGATATTATGTAAAAAATACATACAATAAACATTGTAAAAAAAACTTAATGTAACGATTGTTTAAATTGAGAAATATTTTTTTTCTAAATTTTAAAATAAATAAAAAATATATTTGATTAATACTTCATTAAATTAGCTAATTTAAATAAGATGATTTCTCCAAGAAAATATACACAATTATTCAAAAATAAATAAAACACTACACAATTTAATAAGAATTAATTTTTTAAATCTAGAATTATAATTACATAATAGTATGATTTTTTTATAAAATACAAATTTTATTTATATAATCAATTTTATGTAATTATATTTTCAAGTCTAAACAGTTAATCAACTAATTCTACTACATATTTTTCATTCAATGGCTGTCTCGTCACTTTTCAGGGAACAACTAATTTACCAGTTAAAACCTAATTTATTAGCAATCAACTAACTTTAGCTAATTTTGACAATTCCACAAAAAACAGATGTTTGGCAACTCAGAAAACGTAATACAAGTAGACTCAAATAAATGCATTGGGCACCTTTAGCGTTAAATCTTAAGCAAACTCTGTTCCACACACTTTCTCCATCATGGCAAAACAGACAGACATATTTTAAATATTCAAAATAAAAATGCAGACCGAACGAGGAGAAATAAAGAGGAAGGAAAAACTCAACAAATAAGGAAAATATTATTGCAGGACACGTAAATTTGGTTGGCAACGGTAAGCATCTGGAGGCCACAAAGACTCACATGGAATTAACTGGCAGGAGAAATGTCTTCCAAACTGCAACAAAGAATGCAAAAGCTTAAAAATAACTTGGTCACAATCCCACGAATAATTTCATTCTAGAATATGCTACCTTTGTCCCAAGCATTCTATGATGTCACCAGTGACTGTGGATCTTTTCTTCTTCAGGAAAGCAAGTGATGCAGCCTTCCTCAATATGGCAGACCCAGCGATGCATCCCAAAACTGCTGGATTTTTACAACTGAGATTCGAGTTTGAATCAGCAGCCAATATATGTTGACGTGCCCATGATAAGAAGACCGCTACACTGCACCAATTAAGAAAAGCATAAAAAACTTCATGCTCCAATTGCACAATTAATGATCAATGGAACTAAAAAATGTCTACAATGGAGTAGAATGTGAAGAAATGGATTAAAGATATCACACGATATCCATCGAGGAATGGAGTAAAAATCATATTAAATAAAATGTTAGTGAGTTTCATAATCCCCAAAAAAAAAATTGGGAGGACAGAAGCGTCGGATGGAATGGATTCTACCATGTTTTATTTTATTACATCTTGATTTTGAAAAACTCAAATAATGAAGATATACTTCCTGCTTTACTCCAATTCTCAGAGCTAATGATAGGACAATTTAAAACTGAAGAATGCATTAACAGCATTACCGAAATAATCTCTTTCCAGAAGTACTTTTAAGTACTAAAAAGATGAGGATATAATTTATTCATTTAAAGAGGAAGTCAATATTCTACTTGAAAGTTCATCAGCAAATTTGGCAATAGAAAAATCAACTACTGATAAAGAAATTTCCATCGCACTAAGAGACGAACCACCAAAACATATAGCATACGAAAATTTTGAAACAGAAAAAGAGGACTTGCCTTCCAGAAAGGATATCACCTTGGCCACCACAACGTCTAGGAGAACCATAGATGCTCACTGATTTGACTGCATAAATGAAAATAATACCACAATCAAACGATTTCTTAGCATTTGCAAATCTCTATTAATGTTCTTTAAGCTGATACAATTTATCTACTGGAGTCGATTGTAACATGACTAGATTTTTGGTCATGCTTGGTAGAACATTTCTGTGTTCGAAAACATAAAGGCCTAATCAAATATTACCAACACGAGCACCAAAACAGACCAATTTAAAATGAAAGACTTCTTTGTTGCCATTGCAGGATATTGTTATTCAAGTGAAAGAAGGATGAACAAAAGACTAAGTAAATCTTTGATTCCCTCCTCCAAAATAAAGGACAAAATAAGACTTACATTTGCGAAAGACCTACCTGTGTCACCATCACTTATAAGATCAGAATTTCCTTTCCTTAGGATAGTAACGCCACCAATCCTGTTCATTAACAAAAGTCCATCCTTGTCATTAAAATAGGGCATTGAATCACACCATAGATAATAGTGAGCGAGAAATAACTACAATTAGGGATCAAAGCAAACTATTTAAGCATTATGCCATTATCTAACTCCCTTTATTGTTAAAACATATTAATTTTCTTCTAGCAAAAAAAATCAGAAGGATTATAACCTGCTTTTACATATTACACAGCACTCAAAAGCTGAGCAAATACATTTCAAAACAGAGAATGAAAGCTAACAAAAGACGCTTTTTTACCACTCTGTTAGTCCAAGTACATGTGCCGCACAGAATTTTACAACTCAGACTCGGTGTCTGGGTACATGTTTCATAAACATCATAACACACAAAGATCAATTGCCTGACAGCATTGACATAAAAAAAGCTAGTAAGTTGAATCGAGGAACTTACTGTTTGGCAAGAGATAGCAGTTGTTGAGGAGCATCTGCATTATTTACTTCAGAACTCAGTACTTTCTGAACAAGACGCTTATATTCATTGACATTTGGTGTTAGAACAGCTAAGGGATAGCCACGAACAAGGTCAAGATTATTTGTAACAAGAAAAAGACCATCCTGAACAACACCCAAAAATTTAATCAGAATGCTCAAACATAAAGAGTGAAAAAAATGAAAGGATTCAAATGTTAATCAAACCTTGTGCCAGATATCTAAAACTCAAAATACATACCCCATCTATAACTATTGGGATATTTGACTGTCTTGCATGCCTCATGAGTTCACTCACACAATCCTGACAATATGGAGCAAACGTTGAAATAAAGATGGTGGACAGTGGCTGAAAGAATGTCATAAAAGCATATAAAAAATATCATAGAACTGAAATAAGAAAAATTTATGCCTTACCACATTTTAAACCAAATGAACGTTTCATATGTATTAAAAAAAACCCTGGGTTCTTCTCCAGTAGTCTGTTCCCTTAAATGAGTGTTTTTTGTTGGTCACTATAGCATAGTTTGTTTGTTTTGTTTTATAGAATGATTCATGGTTGAAATTAGCATTACATGAATGGATTAGATACATCATACATGCTTAATGGTAAAATGGATGGGGTTTACCATCCTAACATTATCATGTTACACTTATGAAGGAATGGTATAGGGATAGCGTAGCCCTGACCTAAGATCGCATCTCGTAGTCAGAAGAAACACAACTCACTAAAAGACTAAATGCATAAGCCTCACTAAGAATTAGAAGAAGAATTATGGATTTAAGATAAAACTCAAATATCTAAAGCAAACACAATACGTGAAAGTTAAGCAAGATATATCCATGTGTAATAAAACTGGTACATTGTGAAGCATTCAAGAGAAAGCATACTAGAAGAAATGGGTCTCTTCCAAGGCCTGGACCAACAACAAGGCAGTCAAATCTTCCCATCCACTTATCAACTTCAGCAAGAACCTTGCTTGATATGGATCTCTTGTTTTCCTCCCTGAAATTAGTCTCTCACTAAAAACAGCACCCACTTGGTTTCGAAATGTTCATACAGTGGGCACAATATAACATTAAATAGAAGACTAGATGTTATACCCGACACTATACGATTCTTCCAAAACAGGGTGCACAATCAGCTCAGGACTGTAGCTTTTGATGACAGGAGCAGCATCTTTTGTACAAAAAACATGGGACAGATCTGCACCCTGCATGGATGGGAAAATAATGGAACAATTTCAGTTGACAGAAAAGTTTTTCTTTCTTTTTCAGGTAAAGAATTCAGTTAAATGGCAAAAGGCTAGATGTGAAAGGAGGGCATGCACTGACAATTTTTAAGGCCGAAATTGCAGCAAAATATGGAGCTCCTGTGTATTCACGGCACCCTCCAATAACAGCTATATTTCCTGATTTGAAACATAAGTGAAGGAAACATTAGACATTACTCCTTTTTCTTCAGCCAAAAAGTAAAATACAACGATACATGACTAGTCCTGGATTACTTTCTCATTAACTGAATGAACCACCAATTTGGGCTGTGTTTTCTTTTTCTTTTGGGTGCTCCAAAATCAATTTGAAAAATTTCAGTTTCATGGCATGTTTGGTTATCCTCAAAAATAGGTCTGCACGTTAAAAATTTGTCTGAATACTAAATTTTTCAGAAGCAAAACTTAGTTTGCCTCGCAAATTCAGTTTGCAAACTTAAGGTTGGTTAAGTTTAATCTGAACTTAAGTTAGCAAACTTATATCCAAACACGCACATGGTCTACCAAGCATTACTTCACTCTCAAGTAGTCCTTGAAGTAAAACTACATGTATGAGTAATCCTCCAAACATTGAATATCCATCAATTCAGTCCGTAAATTCATATATTTCAGTAACTTTCAGGAACCAATTTAAAGGGTTTTTTTTTTTTTTTTTTTTTTTTTTTTTTTGTAAATTTTTTTTTTTTTTTTTTTTTTTTTATTTTTTTATTTTTTTTATTTTTATTTCTT
>Ga0099824_1009907_pt1 | contig 11507 bp, 5 predicted proteins | sample SiratrowhiteBW_FD_76837 | JGI IMG/M metagenome (GOLD analysis project Ga0099824, IMG submission 76837) | Root nodule microbial communities of legume samples collected from California, USA - Siratro white BW | ecosystem: Host-associated > Plants > Roots > Nodule | place: USA: California... | reverse complement strand
ATTTGTAAATCAAACAAGCACTAAGGTTAGCCTCCCTTACCTGAATTGCAGTTGAAATTCTCTATAACAATCCTAATAGCCTATGGTCCTCAGGAACTCGAATCTGCATTAAAGGACCTCTAACCAATGATCAGACTAACAGACTATGAAGCTGAGCTCATAAAGAGCCGCCGTCTGATGGCTCAGAGGCCACATGCAAGCTCATTAAACAGAGGAAAGTGAAAACCTAAAACTGACTCTAAGAGAAGGGCCAGAAAACGAACTTACTCTATTGGAGATTCTGATCGGATAGACTTTCTCTATTCTCCGCCACGAGTCCAATGGTGGGCTCCACTCGAGAAACTGATGGAAGACAGACGCGAAGTCTTAGAGAGAAGTCAGAAAAGAGGGAGGTCAGAGGTTTTAGAGAGATGGTGGCTCAAGTGGGAATGAGACTATTTACTAACTTTTCCTATAAATACATGTTTTCAATTTAATAATATAATAATCAAATGTTCATTCCACTTTTACCACTTCTACTCAGATGATAGATTTTCTAGGTTGTTACAATCAGTTTGATGAAACAATAATTTATTATCTTATTTGATTTTGATACAAAATTAGTAAGTTTTTGATTTTTTCTTTCAAGAATTTATTATGATTTCATATTTACCAGAGATGTCTTAGATGGTATCTTTTTACATTATGAATATAGTTACAAAAGTGTAAAAAGATAATTTTTTTAAGTTTTAACTTCTTCCTTCACAGCAAAGACAAATCATGTTCATTTATCATCTTGTCCTCAAAATGATATATAAGCAAAGACAAATCATGTTCATTTATCATCTTGTCCTCAAAATGATATATAAAATAAATAGTAAATTTTGAAGTGTGATGAATCTCTCTCAAGAGCCTACATTTATATTGAAATAAAATAAAAAATACTTGTCATTAAGAACTACAATGTTGTCATTAACCTAGTGCATCTAACCAGATTGTTAGGTCCCTTTTATCTTATGAGGGTCAAATTGATGACTAACATTGTTTAATATGTGCTCATCTCTGTCATCAAAGAGTCTCAATCTTGGACAGAGCAATTAAAGAAAAGTGGGCATCACTATAAAGATGTTTTTCAACAATTTTCATAGATACATGTTCAATACCTATGACTTCCAATCTTTACCAGTTAAAAATATATATTACCTACTTACATTATTTTAATAATTTAATAATATTTTAATATCTAAATAATACATGATAAAGTTAGTTGAAAATAGCATACAAATTTATTTATTTATTTTTACTCTATATTTGATGGTTCATTATAATACAAATCTGTGTATTAGTGTTATTAAAGTAAATTTTTTTCTGCAATAAAATTATTGCAACCTACATATCAAAACACTCACATATTTTTTATTCTCTTAATTTTATCGTACAAAATATAAAAATTGCATTTAAATAATAATAATTACACATGCATGGAAATGAAACATAAAATTATTGCAACCTACATATTAAAACACTCACATACTTTATTCTATGTTAATTTTATCGTACCAAATATAAAAACTGCATTTGATAAATTTGTATGGAATTTTGTACAAACTTAAAGGTGGGAATAAAAGTTAAAAAGTTGTGGAATTATAAATTTTTTCTTATAATTAATGGTAAGTGTATGATATATACATTAAATATTAGAAAACAAATCTTAAATTTCACATAAAAAAATATAAGATGTGGGGACACTATTAAAATTTTAGTTTTAGATTTTATTTATTTTGACAAACTAAATGTGGTCCCATTTATGACTACATGTTTTAAATGAATTTCTTATAATGAATGGTCTCATTTAACATTTATACACCAAACATTAAACCATGATCTTAATACTACAATACAAATTTTACCTCTTTGAGATGGTCATTATTTTTTTTATAAAATTATTTAAGAAAAGAAAGTTACATTTTCAATTAAAATAATAATTTTTATTTTTTAATAAGATAAACTAAAATTTTATCAAAATTATAGACAGAACTAACGCTTAATTAATAATTAAACGAGATTTTGAGTAAAAAAAAATCTATATATATTGGCATATTTCATATTAATATGATTATAATATGTTACTTATAACGTTAATTTTTTAACTATAACACTTCAATAATATGAAAACATACATAACATAATAATAAACAAAAATATTAATTTATACATAAATTATAAATTAAAATTTAAAGAAACTATAAACGAACTGTTACAAATTAAATTTAATATCAACTAATTTTATCTTATAAGAAACTAACTTTAATTTTTGTTTACTTAAATTATTATAGATAAATTTATTCAAGACATAAATACCAAAATTTTAATTCGTATAATCAAACTAAAATTAATAATTTAAAACAGTTAAAACCAAATGCCTATATTTTAAAGTGGACAGAACAAAATTATAAATTGAAACAGATAAAAAGACTAAAATTATATTGTAGCCTATAAATATTATATTATAATTATGATTAGTGGCATTATAAAAATTAAAAAAAAAATTACTTTTTATCTTACTTTTTTTGTATCTGTAATAAATGATGTATAGAAAATAGTTTTTATTAATTAATGCTATGAAAATTTTACCATCAAAGTTTAAGCTTTTTAAACTTATACAAAAATAGAGGAAAAATATATTATAAAAAAATATTACTTGTATCAGCCAATTTATTTAAATTAGGAGAATTAAGTAAAATAAAAATTATTTTTTAAATATTATAAATAAATAAAAACTTAGTTTAAAATAAATTCTGTATATTTTCTCTAAACTTCTTAACTGATTTATTTATTTATTTTCTTACAATCACATCACATATTTGAAGAGATAGTTAATAATAAATTAAAATAGACATATAAGAATCATAATTTATGTAAGTTCCATTCTTCTATAGTTGATTTTATTTTTTATATTCTATTTGTCTAAATAAGTTTAGTGATAATAAATTTTTTAATTATTTTAATAATAAAATATATTAATTTTATAGATTTAAATCTTGAAATATTATTATAAATTTATAAGAAAATCTATATTTTTTTAAAGTATAAAGTTTTTTATCCTAAAAATTTATTAAGTGACATGTTAGCTCTACGTAAGGAGAGTTTATTTACAACTGTGAATCATTTCAATTTTTATATACTAGAAATTTGTTAAACATTTCTTATGTTGGACTAATAAATATATGAGAGTATTAATTTGAATAGTATTGTCATTCATTTTCTATTTGTTAGTTTGTTTTTATCTAAATATGGAATAGTTATAATTAATGTAACACCCCAAAAATAGTATGCATAAAACTAAGTGTTCTATTAATCAATATTAAGATTCATCAACATACAATAATTCTTTAAACTAAAGTATTACAAAATTCTATCTTCAGAATTCTACTAAAACATAATTACAAAACATTTCCAAATTGTTTTTCAAATTTAGCCTATGTTTAATATCAGCACTCATCCCAAGTGATCCTCCACAGATCCATCTGCAACACCATCTGCTCCCGTGTCAAAAACACAATCATTGCAGACATATATCAAAACACAAGCACAATAAAGAAAAGGGTAAGCTAACCAATTTTAAGCAATCCAAAGTCATTCAATCAAATGCGAGGTTTAACACAACACAAACACCTTGAGATCATCCATCTCAGTCAATTTAATACATCATTACAATAACAAGACACCGACGCATTGCATACTTGACTCTACTTCCGAAAGACTTGTGCATTGAATAGATTCCGAGATATGCACATGTCGTACATCTCCAAGCTGTGAATCCACACAACCTCCACACAAATGAATCATCAATCATGTATGACAGGGTTAGTCCCCCTGAGACTTTCTTAACCAGTTATGTTTCAAGCTGTAGTCACCCAGTTCAGACCTTCTTCGACTCTCACCACCTAGTAATGATCGTCTATTTGATTCCTATTACTAGGAGAGTCAGGATAACCAGATCCTTATACAATGCACTTCCTAACTAACCCAGAAACGGGTGTTTTTGTTCTTGAAAACACTATGTTTAGGCTTTGACCAACTTCATCAATACTCTATCAATATCACATCATAAGATAAATCTATATTCATGCATTCACTCACTTTTCAATCTCAATCTCAATCTAAAAAAAATTAAATAAATCCCTAAACTATCAATATAATTAAATTTAAATTGTCAATTAATCGATTTTATTAAATCCATGCATTGTATTACAAAAGAATCAAACAAACAAAACATAAAGTAATTTTTTTTAGGGTTTAGCTTGGGCGAAAATCTAGCTTGAGCGAGAACCCCCTCACTTGAGCGAAAATTATCTCGCTTGGGAGAAAACAGTCCAGAGAGCACACTTGCTCCAAGGTCATTCTTGCCTGGCCTGGTCGAAACTACCTTCTCGCTTGGGTGAAGCACTTCTCTCCTAGGCAAAACTGGACCCGATAGCACCTCTTAGGTTTCCAAGTGACTTCGCCTGGACGAGATTGCCTAGCCTGGGCAAGATATGCAGAAAACAATGTAAATCATGCAGTTTCTACTACTTGCACATATTACATATTACAAATAGAACACGTAGTACTTACTAACTGCACTCCCCTAACAGCTAAATTGGCCCATGTTGGAATTCTATTCCATAATGCCCTCCATACAAGGCTGTGCTGAGGGAGCCGCTTTTAAGTTCCATAACATTTGGAATTCTTCTTTTACCGTATGTACTGTCACCCTGTATTCTCCAACAATGCTTAACCAGAACTTACAGTATAGCTATTTCCTTCTTCCTTTCCCCATATCCAATCATTCGATTCATTTCTCTTCCATTGCGCAGTATTTAAAATCAAAGGTAACTGTTCCTGTAACTCCTTTTCGCATTTACACAACTCCGCTTCCATAATAACTAACTTCCATTGAAAGGACTCAACATTATCCGTGATTCTCCATTGACCCACCTCACTTATTACTTTATTTTTGCTCAGTGTTAAAGAATACAACCTAGGAAACCTTTCTTTTAATGGTTATCTCCCAATCCACCTATCCTCCAACACTTGTATGAGCTTACCGTCACGTAATATCCAATTAATATTATTGTCAAACCAATTGATTTGATTCCTAACATCGCAAATTTTGCAAAGGTCTTTCCACCAACTAGATTGCTTAAGGTTCTCTCTATCACTTTTCATATCCCTCCACGTGTCATACCTAGACTCTAATAAATCCTTCCATACCCCCTTTTTCTCTACTCCAAACCTTCACTTCCATTTTGCTATCAGTACCTCAATAAATTTGCTAATGTCCCTAACACCTAACCCTCCCATTTCTTTTGGGGAACACACTTTATCCCATGCAATCCAAGCAATTTTCCTAGCATCGTGCCCTCAATCCCATAAAAATTGGATTTGTATCCTTCGGATCACTTTACACACTTTACTAGGTGTCTTAGAAAATGAGAGATAGAACAATGGTAATGCACTTATAACATATTTTAGGCAATTGCTTCCTATACAATATAAACTGATTCCTGCACTTAAAAAGATTCTTGATATCCCAATAATGTCTTTATTACTTTTATTTTAAAACTTATTTATTAAATAATTTTTTTCTCTCTCAGGTAGAAACATCTCTATTATATATATGATACTTCTAAAAGATATAATATATTTTTATTTTTGTTTCCTAAAAGATAAATATGGACAATTATTTATTTTATTTTTCACTAGTTTGTTAAAATGAGATATTTTGTTGTTAAGATATTTGCAACTTATTTAATTAATTTAAAAATTTAATTAAAGATATTGTTTTTAAATATTTAGTTTTTTAATAACAGGTGTTTGTTAAAAAAATACAGATATTTTATAGTATTTATAAGATTGTTTTTTTATTATTTATCAATAAAATTTGTTAATATACATGGACAACTCAGGAAAACCTTAACAGTTTTATTCTTAGTTGCACTAGTGTGTGACGTAAGTGGGAGAAAAAAAAAATTATGTAATAAGTCAATTTTGAAAATAAAAATGATAATGACATTATTAGTATATTAAGAATTTACTAATTATAAGTAGCAGTTTGTATGATGCAGAAAACATATTTTAACAAACGCGCCCTTCCCGGACATAATTCTCCCTTCTCACCTAAAAAGTCTCTTTTTAATTTTCTTCAGTTCTGGTTTTCAGAAGGATACTGTTTTATGAACCATGAAATTCTTGTATCATATTTTAATAATTCAAATTTGTGTATTAGAATTATTAAAGGATTCTTTTTTTTCTTCTACAATAAACAAACTCACTTATTTTTATTCTTCTTATAACTTGATGTTAGTTTTACCATGCAAGATATAAAAATTATATTTGAATAATAATTAATTAAGCGTGCATGGAAATAAAATTTATTTGTTACATTCAATGAAAGATATTGTGTTAGTTAAAAGTTGAGTTAAAAATTGAACTATCCAACCGTCACAAATTATTCATTAATTAAATTAATAAATATTTCTAATAATATTTTAAATTGGTGTGATTCAAATTATTGTAAAATCTAACCTATTAAACCTACCTAATAATTAATTCTTTGACAGTGTATTTACAATTATAGCCAAATAATATTATTGTGTTCTTTTAAGTTAAACTAACAAAATACTAATTTATGTTATTCACAATTTTTATATATAGACTTGAATAATTTATTAAAAAGTAGAAATGTTCAATTTGTTTATTTACTAATTGATCAATAGCTATTAAGGAAACACCGAAACAATTTAAAATAAATTTTTAATCAAAACAATATAAGAGTGCATCTTTATATAATCTTATTTATCAGTTTGATCAACCAATAATTTACTAGTTTATTTGATTTTTATACAAAATTAGCGAGTTTTTATTTTTTTCTCAAAATTTTATTATGATTTCATAATTATGAGAGATTCAGATCTTATCTTTTTATAATATGAATATAGTTAGAAACATTGAATTGTGATGAATAGACATTGAATTGTGATGAATCTATATATGAAGGGTCCACATTTACATTGAAATAAAATAAAAAACACTTGTCATTTAAAAACTATAATGTTCTGTATTTAACCATACTGTGAGGTAGAGAGTTAAATGGAGGGACCAATATTGTTTAATTGTTTTAATATGACATCATCTCTGCCATCAGAGAGTTTCAGTCTTGCTCATTGCTACCTTGGAAAAGCAATTAAAGGAAAGTGAGCAATTCTCAACAATTTTCATATATGCAACCTTAGTACCTATCACTTCCTCTCTTTACCAGTTAAAAATACTTTTAGATATTACCTACCTTCATTATTTTAATAATAATTTAACATCTAAATAATACATGATGATAAAGATACTTGAAAATAAATAGGTATACATTAATTTATTTCTACTTTCTACTCTAAATGTAAATCTGTGAAGTTATAAATACATATAAATTAATTAATTTATTAAAGTTTTTTTTCTGTAATAAAGTTATTGCAACCTACAACAATAATTCATATTAATACTAAGATTACAAAAGAAAAATTGATTTAACTTTTATCTTTTTTTTTTTCTTTTCTAAAAATTTTCTGGAAAATGCTTCTAAAAGTATATCCAAAATATAATTATAATTAGAATACTTTGAAAGTACATTATACTACGAAATTATTTTTATTTAAACTTAAGCTCTAATACATCTAAATTCTTTAAAAAAAAAACATATAAAAAGCATATGCAGATAAGTATGAATCCAATAAATGATATAACCTACCAATATTTATCTTAAACTAGAGTTATATACACCACATAGGTTTTCAATTATCATATTTGGGTTCAAAGTTAGAAAGCATCTTATACCTAAAATTATAAAATAAATTATATTGCATTGTAGAGTGTGTTTTCTTTCACTTCAAGTCTCATATAGTCTGAACCGATCTCTAATAGTTCTGGCAAAAATCTTGGTCTCATTCAAAGAAAGAGATGTAAGTCCTTCAGCAACAGCATCCGCAGGAGTATACAATTTACCTACTTCCTCTCTTGCTCCCTGATCTCCCAAGCAAAAATCACCACCATAAAATTTAGACAAGTTATATAAGAGAACTTTATCAAATTATCTTACTAGCTAGTGAAAAAATTCATTTTTTTTCTTTATTTTTTCTCTCTTGAAAGTGTCTGTGGAAAGAAAATTTCAAATATATTAAAATAATTAGAAAATCTGCTATTCCTGCAAAGATTTTAGAATGGTTAATTGAATTTCATACAAAGCAATTTACATGTAAACTAAGCCATGAGGATTAAAAATACAGATTCCAGTAAAGAGGAAAACTTTACTGTGCTGAAGAGAGATGTGTTACAAAAGTTTAACCTGAATGCATGTGTGATGTGGTTACCACTACATGTTACTTTCTCTAATGTTACTCTCAATCACTTCACACGAGGCTTTTGTATTTCTTCAAGAATATATGTCTCATCAATTGCGTCAAAACGGACATATAGATATCTAAGCATCAAGTAAAATTATGCAGATATTCAACCATTCTAAGGTTGGCTTCATACTTGTTGATCATTATTAGTCATTAAAGTCGATGATCACAAATTTCATCCATATTTATTTATTTATTTATTTATTCGAGTTGATAAAAGAAAACCTATTGCCCTAAAAATTATATATGCATCCAATACATGCAAAATTAACTAGGAAAAGAATTATGCAGATTACGGTTGGTACATAAACAATAAGGAGGCATGAGAATCAACAATAGAACTTCACCTACAAGGTGTTCCCTTTAACACATACTTAAGTGAAATAAATAACATAAAATCATCTTGGATCAACAGTTAACAAGTATCTTATTCATTAATCATTCATTAATGATGGCAACTGATCAACAAATTTAGTTAACGAATTAAGTATTCATGTAGAGTTGATCTAACAACATCCAACATTATCTTCAATGCATCTCCTACATGGATAAAAAAATTAATATGGTTAATCTTTAAATAGATCAAAAAATTACTGATTGTAGCAATAGAATTATATTATTAGATTATCACAACCGATATCATATCAAATTTTTTTATTCTTTACTTCTCACCTCACCTAATGTACTATATCATATCAAATTAATATAAACGGTTAACTATTAAGCGACATTGAAAGTATTCCGATACAATAAGTTCAATCATATACATATTGTTGGAAAAGTTTCTTCAATTGCACTCATCCCTTGCCCACCTTACTTACAAACTTCTAATTCTAGTGTAGAGGACAGCAGTTTAATTTCACATTAACAAAAATATGGTTTAAACAAACTTTATAAAGATTGAATTATTTCAAATCTTAGATACGAAGAGAGTTTTAGAAAAGTCGCCTTAATTAAAGTAACAACTAACCTAATTTAGTTGCGATTTATTTGGAGATTATCTTAATTACAGCGACGTAGTATAACATCATTGACTCTAAATATGACTTAACTAAGCTTTCTATGGTGGTTTTTACCTTACAAAGGTTTTGTAGGAATGAGTGAAGTCCTAAAACTCAAATTTTGAGAAATATATAAGATTATTTTATAGATTCGAGCCTATGATCAATCATCACCAAGACACAACTTTCCTGTGGCGCGACTCGTTATTTGTTAATGACAATTACTTTAAATGAATGAATTCTTATAATCAATAATCTTATTTAACTTGAACATATTATCAATACCTTCTTTTAAGTTATAAAAGAAATACATGCAATACTCACATATCTAAGACTTCACAACTTTTGTAGTTAAGAAGTACTTTTACAAATTACCTATTACATTGTTTTTATAATAATTTAACACCTAAATAATATATGATGATAAAGATGGTTTACAAAATTAATGACCTCTTGATTTTCTTTTTAAGATTTTATTATGATTTCATATAAGAGGAGTACATAATTATGAGAGATTCAGATTTTATCTCTTTAAAGTATGAATATAGTTACAAAAGTGCAATTGACGATTTTTTTTTTAAGTTTGAACTCTTTACTTCATAATAAGACAAATCATGTTCATTTATCAGCTTGCCTTCAAAAATAGATAGAGTAAACAGTGAATTGCGATGAATCTATCTGTTAAGAGTCTATATTTACATTGAAATAAAATCAAAAACACTTGTCAATTAAAAATTACAATGTTATCACCTAGTCCATCTATTCATGTTGTGAGGTCCCTTTCTCTTATAAGGGTCAAATTGAGGAACCAACACCGTTTGCTTGTTTTGATATGATATCATCTCTGTCATCAAAGGGTTTCAATTTTGTTCAGAATTTCTACCTTCAGGGCTATACTCCACATAGCATTTACTTAATTTTAGTGTGTTATGTTTTGTGAATCTAATATATAGAGATTTTAGACAAAATTATACATTATATATATAACAGTTTTTTATTTAAAAAAGGTTTGTTTCCAATTTTTCAAAATGTTAAATTTATTATTTTACGTTTTTAAAGAAAATTAGATTATTTATTGATCAAATTTTACATATATTAACGACTCAAAACTATTACAAAATAACATTTTAAAAGGTTTACTATACAGAAGAGTGAGTTTTAATTACTGCTTGTAATTGAAAATAAAAGATAAAAACTATTTTTATTTTTCTTTAATCTTATCCTTTATTTAAGAATGATAAAATTAGTGTGAAATGATGAGTAAGTTGTCATTTTTAGTTTGTCTTTCAAGCTAAAAGTAATAAAAAAAATTAAGAAAATATTACTATAAAAACTATTATAAAGAACTACAATTTTTGTATTGTGTTAATTTAACGAATACAAAAATGAAATATTATTTTAATGTAATAAATATTCACAAATTGTAAGTATTAATTATAAAGTAATATAATACATGTAATTTTTCCATTTACATAATTAACTAGTTAAAAACTTAAGAATATGTATATATATTTAAATTTGTTTTTAATATATATATATATATATATATATATATAATTGTCAAAAACAAATTAAAATTCTTTTATCTACACTTGTCTTTTAAGTAAAACAAAAACCATTTTATCAATCCTATATGTCATCTTACCTTTTAATTTATCTGTTCCTTCTTTCTCATTTCCTTATCACATAGATACCCAACTTTAGGTAGTAGTTGATAAATGTTAAATTTCAAAGGTTAAAGATCATACTTTTAATTGTCACAGAACTAATCACTGTGACATAATTATAAAAATAGAAGATTAAAAAGCCTATAATTTCGTAATTAGACTTTTATGGAAGATTAAAAATATGTTCAACCTAGATTTAATTTATAATGTTGTTGCACCCTTTTGAGTACATATGTGTGGTTTCATTTTTTTTAAATAAAAATGCAAAAAATCTTAAGACTTGTGTGTACAAATAAAAATTTGATTAATAATATAGTTTAAAAATTTTATCAAAAAATATAGTTTTATCTTTGTCAACTTTATCCAACAGCTGTTTAATTATATTTTTTTTTCTCTTAAAAATTATTATAGTAGAATTGTTGTCT
>Ga0099824_1009899_pt1:0-10000 | contig 11514 bp, 4 predicted proteins | sample SiratrowhiteBW_FD_76837 | JGI IMG/M metagenome (GOLD analysis project Ga0099824, IMG submission 76837) | Root nodule microbial communities of legume samples collected from California, USA - Siratro white BW | ecosystem: Host-associated > Plants > Roots > Nodule | place: USA: California... | reverse complement strand
CGTATGGCCCTTTGATATTCCAAACGGGGTTAAAATTTTTTGAATTAATTCCCATATGATGCGAGCAGTCAATTAAGAAATTAATCGAAAATTTATTAAAATAAAACATATTTTTTTTTGCAAAACAAGAATAAATATGAAAAATAGACCTTAAAAGAAGAAAAACAAAAAAAAAAAGAAAATAACCCAAAATTAAACTACCAAAGTTTTTTTTATTTTATATTTTTTTGAAAAAAGAAAAAAATGTTAAGGGTAGTTTTGAAATCTGAGAAATTTGTGGGTGTAGGTCCTAACTCATGTGGTGTAAGAAGCAACTCACTAACTAGAACCCAATTAGGGTTAGAGGCATTTTTGGCATGAGATAGTGAGTGTAAGGACACCATAGCACCAGCACCACTTGGCAAAGGGTTAGGAGGCGGCGGCGAGGAGCCGACGGCGACGAGCGTCGTCAACGACGGTAGCGGTGGCGGTGTCGACGGTGGCAGCGGCATGATGCGGCATTTTTTGTGCCGTTTTGATGATTGTTTCGTGGTTGTTTTCAATGCAGCTTAACCTGTTTTTGGTACAATTTAGGTGCTGTTTTGTGGCTGTTTTTGGTGCTGTTTGGGTGTTATTTTTGGTGTTGTTTGGGTGTTGTTTTCGGTACAGTTTGGGTGTTGTTTGGGTGCTGTTTTTGGGTGTTGTTTGGGTGCTGTTTTTAATGCAGCTTGGGGTTGTTTTGGTGTTGTTTTTGCTGCAGTTTGGGTGTTGTTTTTGGTGTAGTTTGGGTGTTGTTTTTGGTGCTCTTTGGGTGCTATTTTTGGTGCAGTTTGGGTGCTATTTGGGGCTGTTTTTGTGGCTATTTTTGGTGCTGTTTTTGGTGGTTGTGAGGTGACGTGAGAGAGAGTGAATAGAAAGGGAAAGAATGAAGACGTATATGCATGTTTGCAAAAAGATAAAATAGAGACAAACAAATAAACAAATCATATCATTTGACAAACCCATGCAACATTATGTCCCTTCCATCATGAAAATCATACCTCCGAAGCGTTTTGTTCTTCCCTTTTCGTTGCTTCACAAGCTCTTGTTACTTCCTTTTTTCAACCGTTTCCCTCTCCAATGAAGAATAGCATGAGAGTATAACCTCTTCTTTTTTTTGGAACCCGTCTCCCCTCTTTTGTTCTTCTTTTTTGTGTTTTTTTTTTCCTTAAAGAGAGTCATCTCTTTTTATTTCCCAAAAGGCCCCTGCCTTTTCATTTCCCAAGAGACCATGCCTTTTTTACTTTCTAAGAAAAAATCATGCCTCTTCACTTCCCAAGAAATCCCATACCTCTTAATTTCTAAAATATTTTTATTATTTTTTATTACTTTTTTTTAAAGAAAATAATTTTTTTTAAGAACACTTTTGAAGTAAAGTTTACCCGGACGAAATTGGGTGTTGACAACTATGAAAGTTGTTTTGAAAGAAAAAGTTGATTAGTTTAGTTAGTTTTAGAATCGATTTTGTGGGCTCGATGAGCCCATTCATTTTTGTAAAGCTCTACGACTTTTATAAATAGATATTAGTTGACATATCTAAAAGAGAGAACATGAAGTTGTAGTTTAGTTCTAGACTTAGTTTTTAGTTTTTCAAGTGAATGGAATTAATGTTTTTAATTTTTTTGTTTTGTACTCTTCTTTGCGCGCTCTTTTCGCTTTTCACTTTTCTGTTAACCGCAATTCAAATTTCTTTTAATTATGTTCCAATTGTTCAATAAAATTTACAATTTCTATTCTTTATTTCTGAAATTTCTTTTGGGTTTGATCATTTTCAATTCATTCTTACTCAACTTTTGTTTCCAGATGAGAATTGTGAACATGAATCGGTTGCTCATATGTTCTTCACATTCAAAGAATGACTTTCTTTGCATATAAAAGTGAAGAAGAATTTATCAGAATTCATAAAAATTAAGTCTGTGTATTTTGGGTTTCAAGTTTTGTAATTCTGTTCATCTATGTTTTACATTTATATTTTAATTCTACGTTTATTAGTTTGCTTTATGATTTCCCAATTTTAATTTTAGAGTATAATTTACAATTTTTGTAATTTCAATTTTACAATTTACATTGTCGTGCTATTTAACCTTCTCAATTTTACTTTTCATTTTTCTTATTTTGCATTTTATATTAAGTATCTCTAACTTTCATTGCCTTTAATTTTTCACATTTGTACATTTTAATCAATTTACATTAAAAAAAATTCAGTTTCCACACTTTTAATTAAATATTAGTGCATTGCTCATCATTTTTTTACTCATTAGACGACTTTTGTTCCAGATGCAACCATTAGATAATCTAATAGACTATAATCTACTAGATGGTCTAGTCATTGTGTAATTTTCTTCCAGTAAACCATTGTAGTTCAATTGTTTGTTCTTTTATTTTAATTTAGGTATTTCAATTGTTTGTTCTTTTATTTCAATTTAGGTAGTTCAATTGTTTGTTCTTTTATTTCAATTTAGGCATAAAGTTTATTCAATTTCTATTCATATGAAACATTTTCAATGTGCATATATCGATTATAACATACTTTGTTTTCTTGTTTTTGTTTTTGGCACTTCTGTTTACATTTATGTTTCACCATTTATTTTGTTATTCATACATATTTAGTTTATAATTACATTGTAAGTTTTAGTCTAAAATTTTTTGTTATGAAATTTTCTTTATCCCCAATCTTTAATTTGTGAAAGAAAAGAATAACGATCAAAATGGAATCAATTTGTTTGGATTCTTTGGGTTTGACCTAGGTTGACCCTATACAACATTAGAAAAATTTAGTTTTACTTGAAACGTGACGCGACTAAACGTTCATCAGTGTACTAGAACATCAATACAAAATGGTATTGAAATTTTGTGAAAAAAGAAAAATTATATTTTTTGAATATGTTTTAATCAAGTATAAAGTAATGCCTTTCTAAGTGGGATAACTCGTACTTTTCATAAAAAATTGAAATGTACATCAACATTATAAGTTATTTTTTATCAAGTTATTTGAAAAATATATCAAAGTTTGGTAAATTCAAGTTGTATGTTTAAAGAGTATGAGAATGGAGTTGAACAATTTTTAGAATTTTTTCAAAGAAATTGACCTATATCAATTCAAAGTTTTATTACTATGTTAATTGTGTGAATGGATAGGTACAAATTATAAGTATATTATAGATACATCTTATCTTTGATGGGATCTTGAAGAATTATATTGCATGGACATGACACATGTATATTCCAAAAGTATCTTAAGTTGAGAAGGGGAATGTTAGTATGGAAAATCAAATAAAAGACATTTTTTATATTTGGGTAAAAAGAATTTTCACTAAGTTCATGCTCTTATATATTATAGATTGAAATAATTCATAGAAACTTTAGTATCTCACGTAAACAAATTTTACACATTTTTCATATATATTAAGACTCGTGAATTTGAATCAAAATGAGATAGATAGACAGATAAATAGAATTATTTTATTAGGAGAATAAATATTTCTACAAGAGGAGTAGGTGCTAGAAGAAATTTATAAAAAATTTATGAAATTTTGTGTTATTCCCTATTGTATATATTAAATATAAATATATAATAAATATGTAATCGAGAAAATGGTATGAAATTTGTATATTTTATTACACTTTAAACTACGTATTATATTTTGGAGTGCTAGAAAAATAAATACAGAGAACTAAAAGTTACATTTTAAAAAGAATATTACTACAAGTATTAGATTAGTGAAAAAAAAAAACATTTTTGTTATATACTATTAACAAAGTCGAACAAATTTTTCAATTAATAAAAAATTTAAAAACTAATTAAAATGAAATGTAAAATATTGTCTTGATTTTGTTGTTATCAAGCAAATCATAATTGAGATAAGTTGTCATAATTGATTCTGTTGTTATCAAGCACAGTTTAAAAGTAATAGATTTTGAAAAATTATCCAAATTACAATAAGTTGTCATTTTTAAATCTTGTAATAGGTGTGTCAACAAAATATCTCTTTTTCACTTAATTCTTACATAATAATCCTTCTAGAACTGTTCAAGTGAACTAGTAGATTTAACCGATTTATCTTTTTCATATGCCCTAATTTTTTAATTTCTTTCCGTAAAGTTTTTCTCATGTCTCTTTTGAACAGCTTCTCTGGTTGTGTTACAAAACCACAAGCTCATAGGAGAAAAACATTGATAGATTCAATTTTTCTATGTGCATAAAGTTATTCGGGTTCACCTAGTAATTAGATTGTGTAAATATGCATTGTTTTATAGTTTTGAATCCTCTAATGTTTTATGGATACGGGTTTAGTGAATTATGTTTTGATAAATATTAAAGTATGAACTAGTTATGTAATTAATATTCATTATCAATACATTAATTATAAATAAATAAGATTGTTTTTAAGAAATACATATTCTTGAAGGCTTTAATATAACGGTTAAATTTGTATATAATAAAGTAACATTGAGAATACATGTACAATGTTCTTGGTTTTCTTTTTATAAGTGTGAAAATTGTTGTAAAAAAGTATTATCAAATGTTATTTGATAATGATTTAATAGAATTATAAAACTAAGATTTAAACAAATTATATATAATTAAAATTACGACCAAAAATTAGAGACTAAAGTTACATATAATTAAAAAATTAAGGAATTAAAATTACAAATTTTTGAAATATAAAGAGTAAAATCACAATTAATTTTTTATCAAAATTCACCTTTTACATTAAAGAAGCACCATTTCCAAGAACACGACCAGGACTTTTCTTTTATTTAGTTAATTAAAGAACTGAACCAATTATTAATACTATTTTCAAAAGGCATTTGAAGAATTTAAAAAGTTGAAGACTTGGATTTGATTCCTTAATACTCTTATTCTCCATTCTGCTTTACTTTTCTACACTCAACAAAATTCACTACGTCCTAAACTCAAAAGAGAACCTACCACATGCGTTTTCTTTCCTTTTGATTTTAAAATGTATCATTTTTCGTTTTTAAAATAATTTATATAACGATTTATTAGATAGTTTTTTTTTATAGGAAAGTGATTTATTTTTAAATTAGTGAAAAGGATAAAACTTTTAGAAAGACTAAACTTAAATTTTAATTTTTTTTTAAAGATCTGAAACATCATTTTTTTTCTCTTTATATTTTGGTTTTCTCTTCCGCGCGTTTGACTAATCATTCACTTTATACTGTTTTGACTTACAACTGGAAACTTAGAATACGAAAGATTACTTTTAGACATTTTGGTTGTTTTTAAGATAAAATAAATGTTTGCAATCTCATTATTGAGTTTAAGATAATAATTAAAATTTGTAAAAAACTTGAGTATATATATAGGCTTTTTTTATATCTAAATAAAACTAATTTAAAGTTATTTTTCAACAAATTTATACCACAACTGATACGATTATAATCAATATAATTGATTATATTATTTATTATTAAAATAATTTATACTTTGCATTATTACTGTAAAATATGATATTACGAATTTTCAAGTAATTATTTTAAAAATTAATAAACTTATTGTGTATGTAATTTTATTATTAGTCTGAAGTATTTACTAAATATTGATGATTAATCTATGTCGAAAAAGATAGTGTACAATTTTAATAAAGTCTATGCAATATGTTAATTAGGGAATATTAATTCTTATATAATTTCAAATGTCATAGTTAATGATAGAAGAAAATATTAAAGTTTAAAACTATTAAATATATTTTCTTTTATTTAATATTTTGAAAGAAAGACATTGCTTTCTTCACTAACAAAATCAATATTTGGGTTAGGTAGTGGCATATGGCAAGTTTAATTAACTAAGGGTATGCCTTTTCTAATTTTAGGTTTTGTTAATGTTTCATACAATGCCTACTGTTATTGACTCTATATGATTATATTCTAAATCTTCTCTTGGCTCTCATTTTTCCAATGTTCGTAAAATTAACCCATTATTATATATATTTGCTTACTAAAAATAACTTTCCTCCAATTTTGACCATTAAAATTAGAATGGTGCAAATTGTGCAACTTTTGGAGTCAGATGTAAGAAAGGGTTTAATTTTAATACAATAGGGTTACAGTTACTATATCAACTCAAATTTAAGTATATACAGACAATAACTCTCATTTTATAAATCAATTTTCTAGAGTTACTTTACCTCAAAATAAATTATAAAATAATATTAAATTTTATTCTAACCATTTTTATCAAGTTGATTGAATTGTTAAGGGACTAACTGTAAATGTTCTTTCCTAAACTTTATGTTTGAGATATTTAGTTTTCCGCGTAAAAAACGTATATTAAAAAAATTATTGCTATAAAAAAGAGTATTTAGAATTTATTATGTACTTAATTTTTAAATAATTATTATAGGAATTGATAGTTATATTGTATAAAATAATCTGAAATTACATAATAAATTATTATTATTATTATTATTATTATTATTATTATTATTATTAGGGTATTGTAATTTTAGTTTGAAGCAATAATACTTTTTTTTTATTACCAGAATCTTATGAAATTAAAAGGATATGGTAAAATAAAATATAAACGAATAATCACACTGATAAATTCATTTATAACTTAATTTGATTATCTGAATGACTAATAAATATATATAGAATTTACTTAAAGTATTTGATTTTCAGTACGGTTGTTTTGTTAAACTTTATATGTAATATATTTTTATCTAAAAGTAATTATAGTTTATGAATTTTTTTTTTTTTTTCTCAACAAGGATGTTTATCAGGAGGATAAATAGAGAATCTTAAAGGATAATATTTTGAAGTATTTTTGTCACAAATGCTTATTATTTTGAAGTATCACTAACTAGAAATTGATAGGTTTTACTATTTCATTTGAGAAAGTAAAAATTTATTTTTTATTTTATTTTAATATTTAATGGATATAAATTTTTTTATTACGTTCTCATTCTTATCAAGGAATGTGTATACATATTGTCCCTAATGTTTAATATTAATTAAATAAAAAAAATTAAATATCATAAAAAATATAATATTATCAAGTATTTAATATAAAAATGTTATTTCTCTAATATGAAATATAAAAAAAATATAATTATGTAAATATCGAATAATAGTATCAATTAATAATTGGATAAAGATTAAAAATTTATAAAAATAACAGATATAATTAAAGGTATAACTTCAAAATAAATTATAAAACTATAGACTAAATAAAAGTTAATATAATTTTTTTATATTAACTAATAAATTAAAAATATTTTAATAATATAAAATAAAAATAAATATAAGGACGAAAATGAATATTGAGACAGAGACACTATATGTATATACTTGTCTCTATCTTATCTCAATCTAAAAAATTAAGTAATTATTATATACTAATATCTAATTAATACATAAATATTTCATCAAAATCCAGATGATTTTGAATAATACATATGCAAGAATTATCCCATCGATAACTTTATCTTACTTGTGATTCTTAGAAAATTATTACAGTCTCATATTCTTTCTAAATAAGTCAAGGTGACTTGAAAATGTATCACTTCTTTTTTAATATATGTAATTACTAATTTAATTATAATATGATAAATTAAAAAAAATGTTTTCAATATTTTTTTTATTTTAATGTATATTTATTTTTTATAATTTACTAAAATAAAATTATAATTATTAAATTATATCCATATATATAATATTTCTTCCATTATTTAAAAAATAGTTTTATTAATAATACAATCTTTCTTTCATTATTCTATTATTATATTAATAGGTAATGATTATTGATTCTTCAAGTATAACTTCTGCATATCAGGACAATGTTAACAAGAAGATAACATTTTGCCACACTGAATTTGAGAAGATTAGCATTTCCATTATTTCATATAAAAAAATATAAAAATAAAAATAAATCTCATATGAATAAATTAGATAATAAAAAATAATAATATGTGTAACGTCTTTTTCTCATTTTGCTCTCTTTTTTAAAATTTTTCTATATTTTTTTATTAAATTCTTTCTTTCAATCCTCGTCTTTTTCAGAATCACAACTCACAATAATTGATGTTAGAAATCATTTCTAATCGATCATATTTTCAAACAAGTAAGTTTTTGTTTATTATAAATATTATTTATTCTTTTCCTTTTCTTATGAATTTTTCATCAATCATGGTAGGAGGTTAAGTGACAAAAGCAATCCTCCTAACTTGGTTAAGTTCATATTAAAATTTGATTATGTTTGAATATTTTATTATAAGTCTCTAGATTTTGAGTAGATTTATTGGTTCATCTGAAACTTTCTTTGAAATAAAGTGTTACATTACAGGTAAGGAAAGTTATTTATGTTTTTTATAGAATCTTGTAATAGATGATCTAGATGTGAAGGTGACATTGTAACAATATCCTGAATTTTATGCAAGGTTGTATGTTATTTCTTTTTTATTAAAGCTTGTGCTAGGTTAAATACATTACATGAAATTTATTAAAAGAAAAAGGAAACAAGACCATGAGGGGCTAGACCAAACCTATGAAAAAAAAAACAAAGCAAATCACTAAACCCATAAGGGTAATATGGAAAAGCAAATGAACAAAATTAAGATAAACCAACAGAAGAGTTAGAAGAACTTTATCCCTTATGTTAAAAGACAAAACAACAAAAGAAAGAAAACCAAAAAAGTGATGCACAAACCCTTCTATCATTTCTTCTTTGTAGTACCCACTCTAACATGTTTTCTAGTATCATTAGAATGTTATTTGAACATATTACTATTTGAGTTTGAGATGAATATTAATTGAGATAAAACTTGTATAGTTTGAATGAATTTGCTAGGTGTGTATTGTTAAGACTTCATTCGCCAAGTGTACCGAGTCACAAGTAATATAGTGAATTAAGTAAAGATGTCGATTCCTCAGGGAACAGTTCTGTTTTAGAATTTCAGCGTCACTACTCAATAAGCAATTTCAATTTTAATATGATTTGATAATAATTTGAGTCAAGAAACGTAAAAGAACAATTAAAAATAAGTAAAAAAGAGTTTGCAAGATCTAGAAAGACTTTGAGATTGAACTTTATTTATCTCTCTCATTCATATTTTGGATTTGATAAAAACATACAATATTCATAACTACTCACAATTGATGTACATATAAAAATCATTCACACCGATTCCTCTGATATGAATTTCATAAGGAAATTTCCTAAACATTGATCCCTCAACTATTTAGTAAATTACCCAGCATTAAGAACGGATGTTATACGTAATCAATACATCGAAACCTATCCCTAGTATTCCAATATATTGAGTATTTTCATCTAAGTCAGAAACTCAAACGTACTTCCCAGTTAAATTTAAGAATCAAAATCAAGACTCTATTGATCAGATAAAATCTAGCATTAAGCACAAGATGAAAATACCAATTGAGTAGAAACTGAATATTATATATAAATCACCAAAATACGAATGAGTTTAAAAGATTACATTCAATCCCAAAGATGCGGAACTTAGCTACTCATGGTAGCCATTACACTTCAAAGAAGAAAGATAGAAGAGCAGGAATCCTCTAGTTCTTGTTCTTGCCGGCTCTCCCGTTCCTCAAAATCCATATCCCCTTACTAAAACCCTAAAATCCTCTTTTAAACGCGTTCTCTTGGGTTCAGGTTAAGTGACTTTTCACTCGGGCGAAAACATCTTGCTTGGGCGTAAATTTGATGTACTCTCTGGACTGATCTCGCCCAGGCGAAACCATCCTCGCCCGGGCGAGATACTTTGCAGTTGCCTCGCTCCAACGTCGCCTGGACGAATTTTTCCTCCGCAGCTTATATACATTCTTGAACTACTTTCGTCTAGGCGAACTTTCCTCGCTTTAACAACTCTTCTTTTCAAATCTTTTCTATTTCTTCTTCTCATGCAACTTCCAAGCTCTAGTTTCCTTCATTCTTATCACCTGAAATTCACAATAATTAAGATCAAATGTCTTCTTTTGACTCATGACTCAAATT
>Ga0099824_1009895_pt1 | contig 11517 bp, 3 predicted proteins | sample SiratrowhiteBW_FD_76837 | JGI IMG/M metagenome (GOLD analysis project Ga0099824, IMG submission 76837) | Root nodule microbial communities of legume samples collected from California, USA - Siratro white BW | ecosystem: Host-associated > Plants > Roots > Nodule | place: USA: California... | reverse complement strand
TAAAAAATTGATATTATATAATAAAATTGAAATCAAAATTGAAATAAATTTACAACATATAAATAAATTCACAACATATAAATAAAAAATTGATATTATATAATAAAATTGAAATTAAAATTGGAATAAATTTACAACATATATATAAATTCACAACATATAAATAAAAAATTGATATTATATAATAAAATTTAAATCAAAATTAAAATAAATTTATAATATATCGATAAATTCACAACATATAAATAAAAAATTATAATTATATAATAAAACAAAGGAAAAAATAATTTTAACTCTGTAGTAGGCTTTTATACTCAGTTTCAAGAAAGTTATTTTAATTCTGCAACTACAATTTTATACTGAAAACTCAAAATTAACAAAGAAACAAAATAGAAAAAAGAACATTTAAAATAAAATTACCTCGTTTCTTCTTTCAAGACTCTTCAGTTTCTTTTCGAAAAACACCAACAATTTCTATCTAATGGTTTCTTCTTCCCACCCAGACTCTTCGTTTCTTCTTTCAAGACTCTTCAGTTCCTTTTTGAAAATCACCAACAATTTCTATCCAATGGTTTCTTCTTCCCACCCAGACTCTTCTTCCCACCCAGACTCTTCAGTGCCTTCTACAAAAATAGCAACATTTTCTACCCAGTCTCTTCGGCTTCCTTCTAAAGAAACACCAATATTTGTCGTGTTCAGCTCGTATTCCGTCGTCTTCCACCACCACAGAGAACGTATTCTGTCAGGCGAGGCGACTCTTCTTCTTCTTATGTTTTTCCTCTTTTGATTTTTGGTTCGTTTCTATTGTATCTTCCAAAATTTATAGTAATTTTAAGAGAAATTTAAGAAATCAAAATATTTTATATGATATGATTTTCATATTTGAATGTATTTGTTTAGATTTTATAAATATTTTATTACCATTTCCGAGTGGATTTTGTGATTTTGGTAAAGAATACATTGATTTTGTGATTTTGGTAAAAAGATGTGTGTCCGGTAACGATTAAACGTGTCTTGAACACGTGTCTTAAGTCGTTGATCGTGTCCGACGGCGAGGAGGGTGTCCAACGCGGTGCCGTTCCCGCTCCTGCCGCGTATCCGTGTCCGCAGTGTGTCGAAGCGGGGACACGGGTGATTATTGGTGTATCCGAGCTTCATAGATAAGGTTTATAAAATTGGGAAAAATTATCAATAATGGAGAATCATAAAATTCAAACAACCATGCTCGATATCACATGTAAGTTCAATCATAAGTTCATAAATCAATCATAAGCATATGTTGCACAGGATCTTAAAATCTATGATTCTCACATAATATATATGATAGTAAGTGAGACTTACCTTGATCCATGACAGACCTAATCAAAGAACTTCAATCTCCTTTCCTAATCTATCTCTTTCAGTCACTTTTCTTCCCCACACACTTTGATGGTCAATTACGGAGAACCATCATACTGTAGAGACAGAACCCTAATTTCTTTATTTATGTAATCAACATCCATCAGGTAGATTACTATAAATTATTTATAAAGTAAATAACATCTCATAATTACCAATAAGTCTTTTTATTTTATTAAATTACATTCATGTCTGTAATTATATTTCACATGAGTCACGTAATAAAATATATTTTATTTAATTTTTTAGACAACCCTGATTAGCTTGCTTTTTCTCTTTCTAATCTCTTTCAACTCCGGATTCAAGTAGAAAGGACATGCACACGTACAAACAAAAGTGGCAAATTTAATTCGAAATAGGGACCAGAAGAGAACATGCACATTGATAGGGACTCCGTAGTACTTCTACAGCTAGTGGACCTACGTTTGTGAATTATTTTTGTAATCAACCATAATTTGTATATTTAATTTTTTATCTATGTATTAAGTTTTATTTCTTAATTTGCAAATGCTGAATTTAGGACATACATATCCATAAAGTGGATTCAAATATTTTATTTTTTATTTCCGTCTATTTTAAAAGTTTTATTTTTTTACTATTTAGTATAAGATAATATTCGTATTAATTATAAAAATTACCTATATTATTCCCTTTAAATATATATTTTAATCATAATTTTAAAATATTTTATATGGTGCATAAAAATCCTTGCTAATTCTTGTTGTTAGTAATCAGATGGAGTAAAACAAATGAATGAAAGATGAGTCGTGAATAAATTTGAGAATATATTTTACTTTATACTTAGACATTAAGATTATAAATCTTCTCATCAATATGTTACTCAAATTGTTTAATTCGATTGCATATGAGATTTCAAATTCACATTAGTCTCAAACACTTATTAATTGTCGTAGTTTTCCTATAGTGTAGTAATAATATTCATACATACATAAAAAGTTAAATATTCATATATTTACTTTACGATTTTTAGCTCATTTTTGCTATATTCCTCTCTCATATTTCCTTCCCTCTCCCACATCCAAAAATAGAATATTACTTATAATATATTCTATTGAATGAAGCATGAAGCACAAAAGAAAAGTATAAGAGGAGAGAGAAGTTGTATAAAAGGAACTTCTTCCCTTTAAACCTTTCTAGTTGTCCTTTGTCAAAGCTTCACTGCCCCACACCATCTGGCTCATGTCCGTGGTTCGTCCTACAAGATCATGACCTTTCTCTCCCTGCTTTCATGATTTTCGTTCGCATGTATTTACTCTCATATGAATCACAACTTTGAATATATTTATGGTTCAAATTCCGCTTTGGCAAAAAAATAAAATACTTCGTGTAGGACTAAGCTTCGTCAAAAATACATATACTTTCCTTTCGTATTAATAAATTTTGTACAACACATGGCTGAGATAAACCTAGATGGATACATCTGTTTTGGAAACCCGAGTACATCCTATTAGCAAAGTACACTAACCCAAATTAAGAACCAATTAGTTGTTTAAGTCTTAATCCGAAAATAATATCGTATTGTATAGTTGATGACAGTGTGTCCTAGGATAAAATAGGTGAAAGTTTTAAGGTATTAAATTGTTCATTTATCAGATATTTATTATCTCATTTAATTTTTAGAAATTTGTGTCGGTCTTACTAATATAAAAATACATCCGTTGTGCTTATTATGTTAGGTTAGCAAAATTATTGTGAAAAAAATTTCGATGACGATTTTGTAAATACTAAATTTACATTTTACATTGATTGCAATTTAATGCGATGAGTGGAGCACAAACAGATTTGTTGGTCTCTTAACCTATCTAAAAAAGATATTTTGCATATGTTCCGTTTTCAACAATTTTAATTTATGACGTTAATTAGGGTGTAATTTGTGTTTTCACTTACTTTTTTTTTTCTTCTAACTTCTTCTATGCCCAGCTAAAGTTATTCATGTTGCGTTTTTCCTAAGGTGAAAATTGTTCTTGTAACACCTTTGCTACCACCTCAGAACGCTGCTACTGCTAATTCTCTCTCTAAGTTAGAATTTTTAAAATCATTTTTATTTTTTTATTACAGTTTAAAAATTAAAATTTTAGGAAGAGAAACTTTTTAAGTTAAAATTTAATATTGGATTCAGAATTTAGGATTTTAAAATGTATATGATTATATTTTTAATATTGGTTTAAATTTGATAAATATAAATTTGATATTGTGATTCCACATAAATTGTGGATAGAACATATGTAGAATCACATATTTTATACCAATTTTGCTCTCAATTTATGTAGAAAACTCTGCTCTGATTTCGTTATGTAAAATGTCTAAATTAATTAGTGTAAAAAGTTCTATAGTAGGGATCCAATGTTAAGCATACAAAAGTATACATCTAAAAGAAAAAAGAAGACATTTTTTCTACTTTAAGAGAAAATCTCGATCTAGCAAAAAATTACTTCCCCATCGAATAGCCTAAAATTTTATCAGTGTACGTATTCTAATGCTGTATTTGGTATCTCAAATGCAAATTCTTGATGTACTTTTCATTAGAGTCACATGAGATTAGAAGGTTGGCCCCAATACATGTTCCAAGATAAGGCCACGCACACGAGTGAAGTACCATAAGTAGATCTTTGATTACCCTACCATTTTTAAGGACCACCAATAATTAATATTAGCATATAAATGCATTGCATATGTATACAATCTAATATAACAGTTTCAATCAATCGTTAGCTTTTCACCATCAACTTTTTCGGTGGTTGAAAAAACATTTTGGTAGCTATGTGAATTGTAGGTGCATGCATGAATGAGTCATGATTGTATTTAAACACTAGCACGTACGATAGCTAGAGACTAGAATGGACAACGTGATGTCCTTTATGAGTACCCAAAATCTTCAAGAAAGAATCGACAATGTGATCTTAAGTCTACTTCAAGTGACAGTGGAAAATATATCAAGTGTGTTCTTGTTGGAGTTTAGCTAGTGTTCGCTATGGCGGGTGACATGACAAGGGTACTTAGAGTCTGATGATAATTGATAAAGTAGAAGATAATAAAATGCAAAACAAAAATTAAAGAAAAAAAGAAATATTGATTAAGTATTTTATTTCCTAGGAGTGACTTATAAGTCGCTAGTTTGTTTATAATTTTAGAGATTAAATTATAGATAATTTACATAATATATTTTAGAAATTTTATAAGGAAAGCTTAGAGTGATCATAGAACTAAGTTATATTGCAATATATTTGAGTGAATATTGTAGGTTTTTGTTATACTAATTTTATTTACATTAAGTATTACTGATGTACACATTGAGCGAGCCTTAGTTCTCATTTGAGATTTCATGCAGATGGTTAAACATTAATCATTTACATTAAATCTTGAATTGCTTAGTTGAACATTTTAAAAATTATTTTTCATAATTTGTTTATATGTTCACATTGTAAGTCTATACTTAAATTTGATAAAATTTCGATTCAAACCATTTTGTGTTCTTCTTGGTGCATATTTGACTATAATAATTTTTAACCACTTTCATTTTGTGTACTTCAAAAACCAATGCGAAATATCGCCGAAATTATATCAAAATTATGATAATAGATTTTGTTTGTACATGTTATGGAAAATGTTTTATCAAATGGACAGTGCCTCACCTTCAATTAAAAAAGTAAAAATTTCATATTGCATGGTTGACAATGATAGAGTTTGTAGCATATGATGTAATGGAGTGAAGTTGGAAGAATACATGTCCCGTTAGTGAAGAGCAAGGGAGTTGATGAGTTCTTGTAGTTTGTTCGCCAAAATGTAAAACCTATCAAATTAAGTGTGGGCCAAAACAAATTAGAAATATATGGATTTCTTGAGCCTCAATCCATCCAAAAATCTAGGAACACAATGGTTCAGATCCAACAATATATGCAAACATGGACGAGTGACTCTCATAGGCATATTTACTTAGCTCCATACATTGAAGGGTTAGTTTTCTAACTTTTTTTTTTCAAAATTATGGTAGTTATATAACTAAATGTTTATCATTCATAGTAAGTCACATTGACAGTTGATTATAATTATTGAGTTAGGGATTACATAGTAATGTCGTTTTATTCACTCCAAACTAGTCAGGAAATGAAAAGCTTATTACAAGGGTAAATTTTACATTTTTCATTACATTACAAGTATAAGTGTATTTGTATATTTTTTTCACCTTAATTATAGTTGTGGCTCACATAAACGTTTAATTGGGAATAGCATAACAAGGTCACTACAATTCATCTACCTTAAGGTTAGACATCTCTTAATACATGTAATAATTATTTTATGTCCAAGATGTATGAAATAATTTGTTGTCATTTCTTCCTCATTTTAGTATAATTGGTAAGTAGACTCATTCGAATGTCACTACTACGTGATATACTAGATTAGTAATGTTGCTATTATTAACTCATAGATAGAGGTAACACATCTAAACATAAGATGATTTATTTTTATCTTTATGATCACAACATAATCATGTGGGTGAAATGTTTCAAATCTTGAGTGATCAATATCCACCGTCCTATGATAACATCCAAAAGTTGAGAGAGCAATAGACTACTTTTCTTCTCTAGCATACATAATACAATTTTATTTTATTGTTCATAAAACTTTTAGGTTAGATTAAATGATTTTGTATAGATTTTTTAGTTCAAATATTTATTTATTGTTATTAAGAATTTTCTCTATTTTAGGTTTTGGTTTAAAGCCAAAATAAATATAATTTAAAAGAAAAAAAAGATGTCCAAAGTTTACATCAAACCATGCATAGCCTGATGTAAATTTTTAACACCTTTAACTTCTTTTTTTATTACAAATTTACGTCTACTGTTTTCCAGACCAACTTAAAATAGAAATTTTTACATTGAAAGTTTGATCCAACTTAAATTTACATAATCCACATCCACGTCGAACTATTAAGTGTAAAATCCCTAGATAACAAACATAAGAGGCCTCTTTTGTACTAGTGATTCGAGCATTTGTGGGTCCAAGTGCATTATTGAGGTAGGTGTTATATATGTCTATTGTATTATCGAGATTGAAAATGTTGTTATTTTTTGTATCTCAAATACAACAATACATGAATGTGTCCATTGAATTTGTTTGTTGGTGTAATTTTTGTTTAATTTAAAGTGTGTTGTTTACTTCCGAGTAATTTGAAATTTGAATATTGAAATTATATTTTTTTAGGACTGAATATCACAAGATTATTACAGTTATATTAAGAATTTAGGAATAGTAAAACCTTTAGGAATAATAAATTATTATAACCTTTAGGAGTGACTTAATTATTTAGTCACTCTTTGTCTAAAATAATAGGGAGAGTTATAGAAAATTTACAAATGTAATTTAAATTGACTATAGGCATAATATGTATTGTAATATGTTAGGGTTACATTTTGTTTTTGTTGTATTAATTTTATTTAAAGTAAGTATTATACTCATACACACATTGAGTGAACCTTAGTTCCTGTTTGAGATTTAGTACAAATGGTCGAACATTATTCCTTTGCATTAAATCTTGAATTGTTTGATTGCATAGTTCGAGAAAAATATTTTTCATAATTTGTTAATATGTACACATTGTATGTCTAACATTATATTTGGTGAAATTTTGGTTGAAAGCATTTTTTGTTATTCTCTAAGTGCATACCTCATTATGGTACTTTGTTACCACTTTCATTTTGTGTACTTCAAACACTAATGCAAAATGCTACTACAATTTTATCAAATTTAAGATAATAAATTTTTTTTTGTACATGTGTAGCGAATTATGAAAAATATTTTTTTCAAATGCCTAGGGCCTCACCTTCAATTACACAAGTGAGAATCACACATTGTATGACTAATAATCATGGAGTTTGTAACCTACGTAGTTATGGACCAAAGTTGAATGAATGTACTTTACGTTAGCTGTCTAAAAAAGGAGTTGATAACTTCTTGCAATTTGCTGGACAAAAGTGGAAAACCTATTAATTAGACATACTATTGTCCTTGCGTTCGTTGTCTGAATCAAATGTTTTAGGATCTTAGGAAGATACATGATCACAAGTTTATCTTTTGCATAGTGAAGATTTATACAATATAGACATGACAAGGACACATTCCTACTATGTCAAGAACAATAGAAAAATTTGAAGAAGGGATGGATGATCACTTAGAAGAGATGACACATGATGTTGATGAAAAAAATTTTGGAAGACTCATGTGTATGATTCTTTGAAGTTTGATTTGGAGCAACAATTGTGCCCATGATGTAGTAAATATACATGATTGTTAACAATTTTAAGATTGTTCAGTTTAAAAGGAAGAAATGGAAGGACTAATAGAAGTTTCACCGAATTGTTCAAGTTGTTGAAGGAGACACTTCCAGATGATAACATGTTACCTAATCGTAACTATGAGGTGAATAAGATATTATGTCCTATGGGTTTGGAGTACAAGAAGATATACACATGTCACAATAATTATTTAATGTACAAAGATGAGTTTGCTACATTGAGGGTTTGACCAATATAACATCCCAAATTTTTCGCATAATAGGAACTCTATCGCATAAAAATTCTATAATAAGCCTAAATATAAATCTTCATACATTCATAAAAGTATTTCAAAATATACTTCTTTACATGAGATTCGATAAAAATATCTTTATACAATCACAAAATAAAAATTAAATTAAATTAAATTAAACTTCTCCATCAACGCACCGACGAGTCACACCACATGTCAAACTCTCTCCTCACGTTAACACATTATTATCGCAAATTTAAAAATAAAATAAACACCACACAAAAATAAGGGTAAGCTAGAGAGTTTAAATAAATGTATATTCATAAATTAAATTTCTATCTCAATCAAACTACAAACATCAGACTTTCATGTTTCATCTCATATATCACATTGTCATTATCACACAATTCATCAAACTATTGACGTCACCTACAAATAACACCACTTCACCTTCTAATTACCTAATTTCAATGAAAGAATTACAAGAACAACACCCCAGCATGATCACCAACCCTTTGATCTCCAAATAACAAAATGATATTTTATGTTAAAAATCAACTCACTCCACACTTAAAATTTGTTTAATTCACAATTTTATTTGGTTTTTGTTAATAATTGATTATGAGAGTCAGAAAAAAGGATTTGATTACTAATTTTTGGTATTTTGATTGAATTTGAGCAGAAAAACATTGGATTAGAATAAGAAGGAATGAAGCCTTGAAGGAGTAAGAGAAAGGAGCAAAAATTGAGTAAAAAAAGCCAAACCCGACTTATCAAACTTGAGCCTGGTGCAAGAGAACCCGAGAACAAGGTTAGAGAAATGTGTTCGACACACATTACATGGATCCGACGCAGGTTGGACTTCAAAACTTGGATTTGCAACAGACTCCGGTAGTGCTCGACATAGCTAACCTAAGTCAAGCATGAGTGTCGATATTTAGAGTTTATTTAATAAACATTTCGCATTAGGTTTACATCTTAAGCTATTGGAGATTTAAAATCACTCATGGAAGACATTTTTAAGATTTCTTATGGATTCTTCTTCGTATTATAGTACTTTGTTCTAAGATTTAGTATTCTCATGTCTATGAGGAGTGTTAGGTTAAACATTTCTAAACTCTCATGTAATTGTTTCTACTTTAATATTTATGTCTTTTCTTTCATTATATCAATATTTTAATTCTATTCATAGTGCTTGTTATGTTGATTCATAACTCAATCATTGATTCATAACTCGATTATTAATTCATGAGAGTATTGAAAAAATATATCTTGCATTTGGATTTGAATTAAATTACCAAATGAAAGCTTATATCTTGGAATAAAGTGTGATTCAATAGTTGTCTTAAAACCCTTGTGCAAGTGCAAGATTCATTTATATAATTGATCAAAAAATTGACAGTTAATAGCTAATCTTAGGCTCATTTGCAGAGGGATTGGGGGTTAGTATTTTTGTGGGTAATATTGATTATTGATAGGAAAGAAAGTAAATGTTTTTCTTATACATGAGATTGAAGGTTGGTGAGATTTAACCCTGATAAGTTCATCATATTATTGTTAATCCTTTTTTTTGCATTCAACTGTTAATAAAAATATAAAATATTCTTTTAATTGTTTTTAAATTTCTGCAAATAAAATCCAATTATGGAAGTGTTCTTGAATTTGTATTTATTATATTATCTTGCTCAAATGATTTGGGAAGAACGATAATTTTATTATTTGCTACATTGTGACTAGTGCACTTGCCATCATTAGCAAAAGTAGGCTAACACTTGGCCAAGCTTTTTTTCTCAAACAATGACTCAAATGCTTCTTCCCTAAATGCACTAGAGTTTTCAATAGAACTTTAGAGCTTAGAGTAATAAAAAAATGTCAATGTTACAAACAAATAAAATATATGAAGCTTTCAAACATATTTTATAAGTACAAATAAACTTATAATAACATGTAGTGTTTCTTCATCAACCATTTTTCCCTTGCGACCTATATGGCCTTATCTAGTTTTACTAAACACTTCAGCTCTAGTGACTTCCTCTCCATCAATCTATTAATAAAAAATTGAAAATTAATAGTAAAACATATATCACTAAAAAGTATTAGACATATAAATGAGACATAACCTAATAATATCAACTTGAACTCTAGCAAAAAGTTTATCAATCTCATACGATGCATATAATTTTGCTTAGACCTAGTCATTGCATTCCTTTTACTAATGTTCTATATTTTGGAAAGAAAAACATGCACCAATACAAACGTATTATCATATCTTAACCAAAATATATATGAAATAAATTGAGATGGATAAAACCTAATTGTCCATAGATGAGTTCATGAAAGAAATGGATAAGACCAATTATTCAAATTTATTCTTAGTAGCTTTTTCAATTTGGGTTCATAGCAGCTTTTTCCTAGAAGTTTACTAATAGTAATATTTCATATTAGTTTCTTTACTTAAAGTAATAACACACAAAATGAACATACCTTGATAGTATTATTCTTTCAATATGTTATTTATTGCTTGAAATTATCTTCAGAAATGGACAATGAACAATATTTCAATTGTTCCTTTAAAGTGAAATATTTCTAAAAATATATTCTCTTGATATAAGTGAAATATAACACTTATTTTGACTCCATGCATCATTTATACTATTAAAAACTACTTTTTTTTCTTTTTCAGAAATAATAAATATATCCTAATAGAAGACATTATAGTCATTCACATGTTATAAATATTTAATAATTCTATCAAAGATAAAGATAAAAATTTTATTCAAATACCATAATATATTTTCATATTTGATTCTTGTGATCCTTAACCAAAGTCTTAAAATTTGTATATATTAGATGACAAAAGTTTGAATTTCTTACTTTAAATCACTCAACCCATCAATCATAGGCAAGAAAGAGCAAAAATCAATCTTGCAAGTATATAGCAAAATAACACAAGAAAACAACACCACGAAATCCATAAATCCACCTTGGATTTAAGGTCATTTAGTACTACAAGGGCATAAATGATAATTTCACATTTATGGGATGCATAAGGAAAGCACTGGGTACAAAAAGTAATCTGCCATCTTTAGTTGATGTGTTGTCCTTACTCGTTACTCCGATATGCCATATTTTCCCACTCAGTTCGATGACAAATTCTTCCTCCACCCCCATACCCTCTTCCTGCACCCCCATATAATTTTTTTATTCCATGACTGCCCTTCATAAAATTATATAAATACCCTCTCCTTCGTTTTTTGAAATTGTGAACCGGATGGGGGTGCATCCGGTTCTCATTTAAAAAAAAAAATACAAACCGAACGACTCCATCCGGTTCTCAACCCAGCAGATCGGAAAATCCTCAAATTCGCCGTCGACAGCCCCCCAAATCCCAAATCAACTACTCTAATTATCAATATCACCTACTAATTGCTAATAAACATCATAAATTGGTTACCTAATGCTTCTATGAGGAATTAATTGAAAGATTTTGAATAACGAAGAAACGGAAGTCGCGAATGGCTTACCTAAACCGGACGAAGGTTCTCTTAACCAAACGGTTTGTATTTTTTTTTT
>Ga0099824_1009894_pt1 | contig 11518 bp, 10 predicted proteins | sample SiratrowhiteBW_FD_76837 | JGI IMG/M metagenome (GOLD analysis project Ga0099824, IMG submission 76837) | Root nodule microbial communities of legume samples collected from California, USA - Siratro white BW | ecosystem: Host-associated > Plants > Roots > Nodule | place: USA: California... | reverse complement strand
CAAAAGAGATATTGATATACTATGAAGGAGTAATATATTGATATACTATGAACGAGTAATAACAATATAAAAACATCTAGTGTCAAAAAGAGATCCAAATTAAAGTCACAAACCCCATAAGCACAAACAAAATATACACACATAACTAAGAAAATGGTATAAAATATTTAATGAAATCAATTAATTTGTTAAAACTTCATCAAACTTAAGTTTACAAAATCAACCACTTTGAATTTGACAGGAAGAGAAAGAGATGGTTAAAAGTGCCCTAATTAAATTTATTTTATTTTATTTTAATTGAATTTGAAACGAAACCCAATCAAGAATGAAGAGTAGCATAAGAGACTCTTCATTTGAAATAAGGGCAGAGCATCATAAGAAACTCGACTCTTCATTTGAAATGGGTGCATAATAGGAGTGAGTATGCAAAGCAACAGAAGAGACTCTTCTTTTGCATTTTAATTACATATTAATTTTAATTGAGTGAAGCATAAGAGACTCTTTATTTGAAATGAGTGCAGAGCATCATAAGAAACTCGACTCTTCATTTGAAATGGGTGCAAAATAGGAGTGAGTGTGCAAAGCAACAGAAGAGACTCTTCTCTTGAATTTTAATTACATATTAATTTTAATTGAGTGAATCGGGTGGTGTTACACTGACAACACGTATAACAAGATCATAATTTAATTGCATTAATTTTGAATAACATTAGGTGCACTAAAAAAGATGAATAGTTGATATAGAAAAAAATCGAGAAGTAAATGATGTTAATATGAAATAAAAATTTAAACTTAATCATGAAGCTTTATTTAATGAAGATGTATTTATTTAAAATTTTAAAAGATATTTCTTATTAAAAAATAGTTAAATTTTATTAATTATAACTCAATATAATTATAATTTTATTGATTATAAAGATATATAGTGTATAGTCGATGTTATTGTGCATGAGGTGTAGCATCAGCCACAAGTGGAGAGGAAATTTTGCGTCAGTCATGACCGACGCAACCTTTATTTAATTTTAGTGTTCCACTTTTCCCAAAATCATTTCGGACCTTTCTTCACACATCACAACAACTTCCTCTCCACCATTTCCTACTTCTCTAGCTTCCAAATGTTTCCAATCACTGATTTTGCTTCCAAATCGTGTCGAGGGTAGGTTAGTTCGCCTCCATATAGTGTTTTGGATAAATTGGTTTTGGTCCTTGGGTGGTGCGTGAAGTGGTTGTTTTTGGATAAGCTCGTGACCCCGACGGGTCTTACAAAGCTTCGACAGAGGTAAGTTGTTCTTTCTCTCCACCATTTTCGACTTCTCGAGCTTCGAAAGGTTTCCAATCACTAATTTTTATTCCAAAATATGTTGAGGGTAGGTTAATTGGCCTTGGACCGATTGGTGTTCTTCTGTGGGTGGTACGTGAAGTGGTTGCGATTGGAGGAGCTCATGGTTTTCGACAAGTCTTGCAAAGCATGGACAGAGGTAAGCGCTTCTTCGATTTGTACATTGGTTGTTGTTTTGGGTGTTTTTTGAGTTTAGGGTTTGTAGTAAATAAAAATAATGGTTTTTGTTTGAGTTGTGGTGGTCGGCAAAGATTGCATTACCACCAACAATCCTAGTGGCGACGGTGACATCACCTGAAGAGGAGATGAAAGAATACGAAATAAACAATGTTCTTTTCATTTGATGTATGTTTGTAACCTTTGTAACCACCACCATTGGGTTGATTTTGGTTAGCAATTTCAAGATGGTTCTTTTCATTTCTTCCTAGTTTTAGATTATGGAAACAATTTTTAAACCATTGAGTCTTTGAGAACTCACATAGCTCTTCTAGTATACCATCTCCATAAGTTCTTAGTTGTGTAACTTCATACAAGCTACACAACCCTTAAATATCATTGTCAAGTGTTTCATTGAACTTTCCTTAGTCATTTTTGAATTTCTTAAACGTATATGCTCATATAATTGAATTATAAATATAAAAAATAATAGCTAGTTAATGGATTTTAAGTTTTGACATATATAACATTGTACATTATATTAATGAAAAAGCGTAAAAGTATGTAGGTACCTGATGAAATTTGAAAATTTTGTTGTTTAAGCAAACGAAAGAGTAGGGTAAGAGAGTGATAATTGTTATCTTCAATGACGGTGGTATCTTCTGTAAAATTGTTGTAAATTTGTTCTCTAATACATGGTTAATTTCTTGTTAGAAAAGATAGGATACACCAAAGTGTTGAAGTGAATCAATGAAGTTTAGTTTTTGTCTGATATCTTCATTAATAGATGATTGAACATCATTCTCACTTCCTCTTTCATTTTTTTGAGCTAGTTGCACTTATTGCCATTGGATTCCTACAATTAGATTCCTACAAATCAGTTGCATTGTATAACATTAAATGAAATTTTCAATTAACATTTACAACTATTGTGACTAAAACAAATTGTAGGAGAAGTTCATAGACACAAGTATTTATGTAAAAGTATTTAAAATTAAGATTATAAATAAGATTGTGAAAAATTCATAAAATCATAATTATAGAATTATAATATATATATATATATATATATATATTTTAATTAAATTTTATTTTTATTTTAATTTAAATCTAATCACTTTTGAAAAGGTGAACTCTCTATTTACACTACAAAAAAAAATTAAAATTACATACAGGCAAAATGCGTATGTAATGGCCAAAAATCCATATGTAATTATTTTACATACGAATTTACATACAGATGAAAATTCATATGTAATATGCTCGTAGGTAATTTACATACGGATATATTCCATGTTATTTTGTTGACAGAATTTTACATACGGATTTATTTCGTATGTAACGAATATTGTTTAAAAAAAACTTATTCATAGTTTTTTTCTTTTTAATTTTATTATTACCTTTATACTTTTTTTTATTTTCAGTATATCTATTTTTTATGATTATTTTTACTATTGTTTTAGTTAGTTTTATTAACATTATCAATATTATTGACAATGTGCACTATGTGACATTCGAACTCAAGTCCTACATGCACCAATAGAATTGAACTTACCACTAAACCAAAGCAACATTATTATCATAATATGCTTATTAACATTCTTATTATAATTATTGTTATTATTATTATTGTAATTATAATTTCTATAATAAATAATAATACTAATATTAACATTATTAATAATATTTATAATAAGAATAATGATGATGATGATAATAATATTAATAATAACATTAATAATAACAACAATAATATTTTGTTAATAATATTATTTGTACTATACGGTTGACCAAAACACAACCAGATTATAATAACAGTAGGATATCTCATAACTGATTCTGTTATAAAATCATAACAGAGTAACACAATACAGCAAACTCATTAAGCCCACTGCAACGCCTATAAATACGAGCTCAATCATCACTAATAAGGTACTTCTAAACTTTGATCTATATCCCTGCACACTCTAACCCTAAACTGACTTGAGCATTGAAGTGCCTGCAGGACCCCCCTCCCGGGACGGTAGAATTTGGAGCACTTGGAACAATCAAGAAAGGAACAACATCAGGAGCGATCAAAGAGCAATTCTAGAAGACATTGTTGTTGTTGGAGCCAACCGGTCTCTTACGAGAACATTTTGGTGCCCACCGTGTGGCCGAGATTGGCCTAACAACAATAATAACTACCAAGAATCATGAAGACGCACTTACTACCACTATTTATCACATTAATGAGATTTCAATTTTGCCTGAGCTTTATTTTCTTTTCATTTTTATTATTCCTATTCCTTTTAGCTTTAGTTTTGGTTTTCTTCTCCTAGGTATACATGGAGGATCTTTGAGTGCTCCCAAAACCCTCAAAATATGATCATGCTATCCCTCTCTTGTCTTTATTGGGTCAAGCCCAATTCTTCTTCAATGCACACTGCACCTCCAAGCTACGGCTATCAGGTGGTGATTCGTCGGATGGAGGGTATTGGAATTTTGGCAACCAGGTGCCTCGGTAAAGTCATGTTTTGCTGCAAAAAATCCAGGTGGTGGTTGGGCCTTGGCTCGTAAGTGGGGCATGGCATCACCAAGTTGCAACCCGATGATAAACGCACCACCACCCTCATCAATGAGTTTGTAAAGCTCTCGCAAGTCTCACCACATGCACAACCTCTTAAGATCACCTTTTCCATGGCAGTGCCGCAACCGCCGCCACTGGCCTCCTCGTCGCCACCACGACGGGATTACAGCCACTGCCGCCACCTCCTCCGATGTTGGATACAAGAATCGTCATTGAGCAAATCATAGGGAACTACATCATTTGCACTAGATTCTGAATGTTTACTTATGGGCTTTTTATGATGTGGCAGAGGAAAACAACTCCTTTTCAACCGGACGCTGATTCTATGGCATCTCTTTTATCTATGGATGATATGAAAAACACGATGGCAAAAGACTCGTAATAGTTAAGTTTTCTTTAATTCTTCCTTCTATTACTTATTTTTCTGGTATTGATCACAGAACATAAGGATTGAAATTGTGATATGTTTTGATTCAGCAGACATAAGGATTTAATTTTGATTTGTTTATCTGTAATGTATGGATAATTTATACATAATGTCCTCCCTCTCATATAGCGTGTTAAGCGACGTAAAGGTTGAATTATAATTCGCTTATCTCCACCGAAGTTTGGTGTTTTGATGTTTTTTGGAGTTTTGAAAACAGTGGATCAGGACCTTGTGGAACTTTAGTCAATATAAACGTATAATAATATTTATTTGATACTATAAAAGTCTTTCTTTTAATTGAAAATTATCTTCAACTTTCAACATAGCGGCAAGTCTATGGAAATGGAAATTTTATGTTATTTTAATTAATTGTTTGCATCACGCTGAGTCTTCATTTGAGATTTCTCTTTCAGATTGAATATTTAATCAGTCATAATATTGGGACAACTAACATCTTTGGACAGTGGCAACAGATCCAAGAGAAAGCTTAGCAGTTGGGACCGAATCAACCAGTTTTTGTTACGCAAGTTAAAAGAAATCCACCAGGTCCAGTTTCATGAGATATGGTTCCATCTGGAAGAATTGCAAACCCTGAAGGAAGAAGTGCCACATAATTTGTGTCTCCTCCGTTTAGAATCATTGCAACAATATTCACTAGAGCATAAATAACAAAAGGCCTGGTTGAATGGGTGCAACTCTCTTGCAGTATCAACATGTTACTTTGGTTTGAATTTGCACTATTTAGTCAGAGTAGAGACATGCAGTTTCCAGTATCTCGTCCATTTGCAATGTGTGACGGTTTTTTTTTTTCACAACTCCACCATTGGAAAGAATGTCCCACTCAGTCCTAGAGTTCTCGTCAAGGAAAAAGTCAAAAACTCGTTTAGCAGGCACTAAAAGCCAAAAAGAAGTAGCAGCATTGTGAACTATGCTAGGGGATCGTCCAAGTCATCCACGATCTTTTGGGTCATCACCCTTTCTAGTCCGAGACAGTGTTGTCCATGTGTGAGTAGTGGAAGCACTCACTCTAGCATAAAAGCTTATCACCACCCTTTCAACCAACTTCATCATACTCTTCCTCCCCTCTTGGTTTGATATCACACCAACATCAACAATGGGAATGTTTGTTGCCATGCCACTAGCGAGTCTTTCACACTGTCCATCTAAGGTTGCAACCCAACTTTTAGTACCAAATGCATGCCGAAGATCTCTACACCTGGAATATATAATAATCAACACATTTGTCACATTGTCAAACACATCAAAGCAAGTTTGCACCGCAAGATCGTGAATCTTCTTCCCAATGTGGGAACACGCATTCAATCCAATGACCAACACAAAATGTCCATACGAACGGATGGTGTCATATGGGAAAGCAGCTTAATTGCCCCTCTAAAATGGCCGGAATGCAAACACTGTCCGGCAATGGTGTTCCATATAATTACATTCCTTTTAACACCCTTCTCTAGCATGCTCCCAAACAGCTGAAAAGCTTCCTTCCACAGCCATTGTCTCGCTCATTCTCGTTCCCTTGCTCACCTAGGACATCTCTCATAAGGCCATGTACGCCTTCGCCGCCGGTCACCCTCCACCATCGTCGCTGCCGGGCACGCTCATGTACCCTGCAAGGGCGACACAGAGAGAAGCCACTATTACTATTGTTGGGACATTCATAGAAATGGTACATCTGCCTCTTCAACTTATGTATCCAAACCTCGAACTTGGCATCGTGCAGTCATCTTCTTCGGGCTTTTATTAAAAAGCACTAAATCTGAAGGCATCATCAACAAAAGTTGAAGAACTCATCTAGATCTTTAAATTCAATTTTCATGCATTTAACAAATTCTGCTTAGACAGCACGGAGACAATCACTCAGACAATTTCTATAATCTTTTTTATTTTTGAAATATGACTTATCTTATTTCAATAGTTGGTTGTTAGAAGCTTGTTATTATTATAACACATTTAGTCTATGCAGTCTCTTCTTAATTTGGTTTACATAGGTGACTTAGATGCATCACCACGCATCTCCTTTACCTGTTGAAACTATAGAGCTCATGCATCATCATCTCCATGGCTGATTTGCCCACATGGCTAGTTCATCGTTAAAGCTTCACACCGAGAGGTGTATAAACATCTCAGCACCACACTGAGAGGTGTATAAACATCTCAGTCGCACATCGAGAGGTGTATAAACATCTCAACCGCACACCGAGAGGTGTATAAACATCTCAGCCGCACACCGAGAGGTGTATAAACATCTCAGCCTCACACTGAGAGGTGTATAAACATCTCAGCCACACACCGAGAGGTGTATAAACATCTCAGCACCACACCGAGAGGTGTATAAACATCTCAACACCACATCGAGAGGTGTATAAACATCTCAGCCGCACACTAAGAGGTATAAACATCTCAGCTTCACAGCTAGCTCATTAGCTTCTCAAGTAGCTCATCAGAGCCTCATTCTTAGCTCATCAGAGCCTCATTCTCAGCTCATCAGAGCCTCATTCTCAGCTCATCAGAGCCTCATTCTCAGCTCATCAAAGCCTCATGCTCAGCTCATCAGAGCTTCCTTCTCAGCTCATCAGAGTTTCCTTCTCAGCTTCTCTCAACTTATCTCAGCTTGTCTTAGCTTATCTCAGCTTCTCACAACTTATCTCAGCTTCTCACACAGCTTCTCGGCTTCTCGGCTTTTCAGTTTCACACCCACTGACCGTGAGGTGTATTATTACAACTTTTAACAGTTCAGACGAGGAGAGTTGTCGCATCTCACTCGAAAAACGAGACACACACAAATCAATAAAAGGCGCGTGTAAATCCACCTTTATCACTTGTTTTCGGACGGCAAGCGCGACAAATCTAATCATTACCTACTCAATACTAAATCCTCTTCGGTCGTTACTCGCCCTCGAGGACTTGGGGGGCCTATGTACTATACGATTGACCAAGACACAATCAGATTATAATAACAGTTGGATATCTTATAACTGATTCTATTATAGAATCATAACAGAGTAACAGAATACAACAGAATAAACCCAAACTCATTAAGCCCACTACAATGCCTATAAATACGGGCTCAATCACAACTAATAAGGTACTTCTACACTCTTATCTATATCCCTGCACACCCTAACCCTAAACTGACTTGAGCGTCGGAGTGTCTGCAGGACCCTCTCCCAGGACGGTGGAATTTGGAGCACTTGGAACAATCAAGAAATGAGCAACATCAAGAGTGATCAAGGAGCAATTCTATAAGACATTATTGTTGCTGGAGCCAACCGGTCTCTTGTGAGAACATTATTAATAATAACAACAGCTTTATTTAAATATAAATAATATTAATAATATCTATAATAATTTATTTAAATATAAATAATATTAATATAATTGTTATAATAATAATAATTCTTCTTCTTCTTCTTATTATTATTATTATTATTATTAATTCTTATTATTATAATAATAATAAGAATTATTATTATTATTGTTATTATTATTATTATTATATTATTATTATTATAATTGTTATAATAATAATTATTTTTATTTTTATTATTATTATTTTAAAAATTATTATTATTATTATTATTATTATTATTATTATTATTATTATTATTGTTATTATTATTATTGGTATTATTACACTTTGTTGTTCTTATCTCTTTAAGAGGTTTCTAGTGTAGCGCTGAGAGGCGTTTATACGTTGGTCAGTCTTGGTCCCGACAGTAAAGCCTGAGAGAGGTAGTAAGACCATTGGTCAGAGGTGGTCCCGTAGCATGGAAATCAAAGAAAGAGTAAGAATGTCAAATTTTCTTAGAACTTTAAGTGATTTAGGATTAAGAAACAAAGATGACCAAATAATAATTAGAACTCTGCAACAAGAAGCTTCTTCTTCTTCAAACACATAACATAACAAAGAAAAAGAATTACAAATTGCAGAAATAGAAAACTCATTACATAATTGGTCAATACCTATAGTTAAAAAATGTGAAGTTTATAAACAATATAAATTTTGGTCTTCTAATCAAGATCAAGTACATATAGTAGAATACAGCTATCCAGGAACGAAAAACAATAAAATCATTAACATATTAGAACAATCCTTATTAGATCAACATATTAAAAATGGATATAATTTTATTCATTTAGGATTAATACAAGTTGCAGCAAAACCAAATTACATATTACGTATAAATAGTCCCATATTAATAATGTTAAGAGATATAAGACTTAAAAAGTTTAATGATTACATAATAGCCATATTAGAAAGTAACCTTCATGATGGTCCAGCATTCTTTAACTGTTATCCTAATTTTTTTATGAACATAAGAAATGATAAGACAAGTAACTCCATAAAATTATATGTTCAAACCACAGAAGACATAGTAGATGAATTATCAGGTCCTATTTAGATTATTTATAGAATTTATTACAAGTTTACCAAAATAGATTATAATAGCATTAAGATCTTCACCCAAAGAAGAAACCATATTAGTAGAAGCAAATTTTAGAAAATCATCAGTACAAACTCCAAAAAGATTAAGTCATGAAGAGGTAGTAAGAAGAATACCAGAGAAATAAGATAAATAGTTCAAGATGGTAAAGATATAAGGTTAAGAATGAATAGATCATCATCTTTAAAGATAAGAGAGCCACAAATAATTAATAAAGGACAACCATCTAGGCATTCTATAGATAATTCCACTATAAATTTGGATTTAAGAGGATTAGATAATATTACTCCCATAGTTAGTAAATCATTATACACATAATCTAAAAAGTCTGAATCTCCTCAATACTCTCCCACAACATCACAAATATTAAGCACATTAAATAGAGAAGAACCTTTTGAGATAGATAAAAATTGGATAAGAGAAGATTTTGGAACAGAATATAATAAAGATAAAAGGGATTGGTATTTTAAAACATATTCTAAAAAAGAAACAGAAGACTTTAAAACAGAATTTTATAATTACATGATCAAGAATGAGATAAATTTATATTTCTTTGATTGGTTTAAAAATTATAGTGAAGAAAATAATTTAGAAATGTATTAATATTATTGTTATTATTGTTATTATTATTACTGTTATTATTGTTATTATTATTGTTGTTGTTGTTATTGTTATTATTATTGTTATTTGTATTATTGTTATTATTATTATTATTACTACTATTACTATTATTAAAATTATTATTGTTATTATTATTATTTTTATCTGTGACCAAATTTGTGACCGAGATCAGTGACCGAATCAGTGACCGAAATCGATGACCGAAATCAGTGACCGAATCTATGACTGAATCAGTGACCGAATCAGTGACCAAATCTATAACCAATTTTTTCGGTCACTAATAGTGACTAATTTTTTCAGTTACTGATTCGATCACCGATAGTGACTAATTTTTTCCGGTCACTAATTTCAGTCACTATTTAACAATTTTCTAGTAGTGGAAAGTGGTTAAAGGAACACAATTACAATTACTAAGCAAGAAAGAGAAAAAATAAATAAATCTGAATAGAGTAAAGAACATCTTTAATGATTCTTAATGGCTTATGTTTCCCCAACGATGATGCCAATTTGATGAACAGTTAGTTGCTTCCAGTTTTCAAAACAAAACTAAGTTTCTTATAATGTAATATAGGGTAAACTTAGGTCGAGTCCAACAAAATACAAGTGCATTAAGTTCACTGAAGAATTTCTTTCTTTTACAAATTAGAAAATAGAGGATTGGTAGTATTAAAATGAAACCAAGAATTGTAAAATATAATTCAAAACAATAACAATAAAGAAAAGCTTAATTAAACAAGATAACCAATGTTAAAAGAAGGCTAAATTGTAAAGTTGAAATGCAAGATAGGATTGCAGATTAAAACAACTACTAAAACTATAAGTCCTACATTGAAACTGAATTAAATAATGAAGGCAGATGTAGTAATAAAGTGCAGAAGCAAAGTGTAATTTGAAACTAGAATGTAAGACATTAAAGACAAAGGAAAATTGCAAAAACTCCAACTACAATGTAAAGAAGGAATTAAAACTACACCGTAACATGCAAAATTAAAATCCTCAAATAATGATTCATTCTCCATAAATCTGATCAATCTCAATTCACCCTTGCATGCAAAGAAAATCACATCAAATTTCTTTGAATAGGCAGATCCCATGACCAAGTAGTTCATGGATGCAAACTTCAATTCTAAAATTTAGAAATTCAACAAACATAAAATGAGATCGAACAAACCTCATGAAGTATTTCATACACTTTTGGACAAGAATCATAATTGTAACTGAAAAATTAGAAAATGATTAAAGGAATATAACTACAATTACTAAACAGCAAAGAGAATGAAAACTGTAATACCCTAAAAAATAGTTATAGAATAAAATTTAATTTTCGAGATAAATTTAATGACAGTTAAATATATTTTTTTTAACAGAAGAGTTGTTTAAGTAAATAAAAGATAGTTATTTACTTTTTATTTTTATAACAACAACGAACTCTCTCTCCCTAAGAAGATATTCTCTCTAAGAAGATATTTTATCTCTCTAAAAAGATATTTTGTTTTATTCTAATAAAAACTACCAACTCTCTCTCTAAGATATTCTATCTCTCTTAGAAGATATTCTGTTTTGTTCTAATAAAAATCACCAATTATCTCTAAAAAGATATTTTCTCTCTAAGAATATATTTTATTTCTCTAAACAGATATTCTGTTTTATTTTAATAAAAACAACCAACTCTCTCTCTTTTTAAGAAGATATATAGATTATGAAAAGCACCATCTCTCAAACAAATCTCTTTAAAATTTTCTACCTTCTCTCTACATTTGCGATCTCATAGATTATCATATTGACAATCAGAAGACACCCTTAGATTCCTAGCGTTGAGTAGATCAAGAGTGTTCGATCGGATTCTTGAACAGAGTTAGGTTGCTTGTGATTTTAGGGTTTTGAGTATCTCTACTCTATAGAGGTAAGGGAAGCTAGTTTGAATGTTTTTAATAAATATTATAATT
>Ga0099824_1009887_pt1 | contig 11531 bp, 8 predicted proteins | sample SiratrowhiteBW_FD_76837 | JGI IMG/M metagenome (GOLD analysis project Ga0099824, IMG submission 76837) | Root nodule microbial communities of legume samples collected from California, USA - Siratro white BW | ecosystem: Host-associated > Plants > Roots > Nodule | place: USA: California... | reverse complement strand
GGAAAAAAATTGTAAGAAGAGAATTATCCTTGGGTGTAAGCCAATGAAGATAAAATAGAAGGCAAAAGGGGAAAGCTTTTGGTCCTGGGATGCCTTTTGGTCACCCTTGAGGGCAAAAAAAAATAAAAAAAAAAAAACCACTTTTTTTTTTTTTTTTTTTTTGTCTTCAAGGGTGACCTAAAGGCTTCGCGGGACCAAAAGCTTTCCCCTTTCGCCTCCGATTTTATCTTCATTGCCTTGCACCCAAGGATCATGCTCTCCGAACAAAATAAATCCAATCATTCCCTCGTCGAGACCATGCAATCAGATCAAATGATCACGAAACTTCCCAACAACCAGTCCTCACGTGAGGTATCACGTGCGCTCAATCAACGCTCAAATCTACCAATTCATCATCATCACCGCCTCAGAGCGAGGAATTCCGGAACCGGAACAGAACTCGGATCCGGACCCAACCGGATCGTGGATCCCAAAACCAGATCAAAACCATCATCGCTGGAACTGGTGTTCTCGGGGCTCAGCTTCTCGCCTCTCTTGAGGATCTTGACTTGGCCCATGACGAGGTTTGCGTCGGGGGCCTTCACCACCATGCGATCGCAGTCGTAGAGCCTCCGACGGCGATTCTGATAAGGGTTAGGGTTGGGATTAGGGTTTCTTTGTGATCTAATGGAAGATGAAGTAATGGGCAAAGCATCGCGATCTTGAAGACAATCGTGGGAGCGGAGAAGAAGAGAGGTTCCCATATTTGCAAAATGAAGATAAGAAAGCTCCTTCTTCAAGAAAAGACTGAGTTTGATGGAATATAAAGAGAGGGGAGGGATTCTCATCTTCCATTAGATCACATGACTAGGGTAGGTTTGTTTACAAGCCTGATTGAAGTTTCAACAAACCTATCAATGAAATAACAAAAAATCAGAATAAGTTAAGTTTTTATTTTTTTAATTCATTCAAACTTAATATTTCCAAAATTTTATTAAAATTAACAAAAATATATGTATATTTCTCTTTCTATTATATTAAAATGATATAATTTTAAAGTTTTAATATTTATATATGTGGGAATAGTATTAAAAAATTATATGATAATTATTTTTAAAGGAAAAAATATTTAATTATTTTGAAATAGAAAAAAAATTATTAATCATTTCTATTATTTAATAAATAAATTATTTTTATTTATTAGAAAGTAAAACATTACAAAAAATTACCAAAAGATATATCTTTTTATATAATACTAAGAAAATACATGCACTTTGTGTATTTATATTTTATTGCATTAATATATATATATATATATATATACATATATATATATATATATATATGTTTCTTTTTATTTTTATAAATAAATAATTAAAAGTAAAAAAGTTATAAATAAATCAAATAAATTCATAAATAAGAACTAAGATAAAAAATTATTTTCATATTTTAATAAGTATAAATATATTGTAAGTATTAAACTCTAAAATAATATTTAGTGATAAAGAATTTCTACATCTATAACATGTGAGTGTGAACTAAAAGCAGATCCATTTAAGAATTATATTTCTGACATTCATTAGTTAGAGAATTAAAAGTATAGATCGTAATATAGGATATAAAGTGAGTATGAGTTTGAGTTGGATGTTGCGAAAAATGTGAAGTTGTTAGTCAAGTAAACTGAATTAGTAGGTTGCCACGTGTCAATAATTTAGAGGATAAATTGGCTGTGTGTTAGCTATGTCATTTTTACTGTATATGACTGATCTTCTGGATGTACTTGTAATAGATTCATCACATTTCTTATAATTCTTCTCTTCATTTTTACGTGGTTGGTTATTCTCTCTCAAGTTCTTCGAGTCTTTGCATTTCTAAAACTAGAAAAATTCCATAAACAATGATTATTTAATCACTTCTTCAAGTGTGTATATACAAATCCAAACAAAATACATTTTAAACAAATTGGATTTAGTTGGACTCATTATGCTAAACTGACATTTCAAAAACTAACAGAATTGCTTAATTATATTCTACTTTTAGCTCTTCCTGATATTTCTAAAGTTTTTATGGTGGAAGTTGATATCTCGGGTTGTGGGATGGGGTTCTTATAATGCAAGAGCAACACCCTACAGATTATATCAACAAAATCCTTAATATGCAATACTCTGTTTACATATGACAAAGAGTTATTTGTTGTTATCTTTTGTTGTTCAGAGAAAGAAACGTTACTTTTTGAATACATATTTATTGTTAGAACTGATCATTAGAGCCTTAAAGTAAATTTTGGATCAATGGTTATCAACAAATTTTTCGCAGTAGTGACTAGTTAAACTCATGGAGTTTGACTTCTCAGTTGAGTATAAAAAAGGCAAGATAATATAATTTATTATACCTTTCCAAGAAGAAATGTGGTTGAATAAAAGACTCTAATTTGAGGTTTATGTTTCATTATATACAACACATCATTTGAACAAACTCTACTAAAAAAATGTGTAATAAAAATTATATTAGAAGGGAAAGTATCTTTAAAATGTGAGTAAACTTTATAAATATTGAACAAGTTAACATTTTGAGAGAATGAAAAGTTCAAAGGAAAGAAATAAAGGTTTTCAAGATAAAATGAAATTAAGAATAAGAGAGAATAATGAAAATAAGTTTTTTTATGCTATCTAATAAATTAGGAGTGTTGTAGTAATTTGAAATGGTGACGAGGAGTATGGAAATATATACATGCCTATTTCCATACTCAATTTAAAAAGCCATATTTTATATTTTATAACAAATATTATATGGGTTCTTAATAGTGTAAATCAAATCTACAACTTTATCTTCGAAATAACACATTAAGGATTGATTTAACATCAAATAAAAAAATAAGTACGGATATTCGACTTATTCTAGAATTTATTTTTTCAAAGTTAGATATTAGATAATTTTATTGAAACAAAGTAAAGAAGCTAAAGAGTGTGTTGTTCTGTCTTATAGAATGTGATATTATTACAAGCTAGTTTAGCAATTTAATTTCACTATATTTATTATTATAAAATATCTTATTTATCCTTTTATATTTTTTAAATTTAATTTATTTGTTATCATTGCAAAGTTCATCCATCATGTTTGAGGGATCCGAAACTTAACCAATCTCAATTAATTGAAGAATATTTCTGGGATGATCCTCTTAAATAGAGTGAAACTGGTTAAAATTTACTCATTTTGATCCAGCGAGCTTTCTATTGATTCTTGTAATCTCGAAAGGTGTACTTGATTACTTATCCATTATTTTAATTTTTTACAGACACTAGACCTCCTCAGTAAAATAATAATTTGTATATTTTACTATATAGGACAGTATAATTATTGATAAAGATTCCTGATCTGAATCCTGCTCAAGATTTGTGTGTGAAGTAATTAAGATGTTAACATGAGTCGAGGCATATTCTTTTCCAGAACCAATGCTTCCTCCACATAAACGACATCTCTTCAATGGGAATCCCCTTGGTTTCAGGTAGGAACAGATAAACAAATACGGTCATGATGGTAATCCACCCAGAAAAGAAGAGGAAGATCCCAAACTTGAATGCGCAGAGAAGGGCAAGGAAGGCCTGAGCAATTATGAAAGTGAACAGAAGGTTTACTGCTACTGTTATTCCCTGCCCTGCTGACCGGATTTCCAATGGAAATATCTCACTGGGAACTGTCCACCCAAGTGGACCCCATGACCACCCAAAAGCCACAACAAATAGGCATATCACCACAACCACCAAAATTGAAAATCCTTTTGACAATTCTTGGTCGGCTCCAAACTTCACCCCTAAAATAATGGCCACTACAATCTGCTCACAAGAAGAGTGAGAGTATAATCAATTGCTCTGCAAAATAAAGTAAACTACACCTCTTCTTAGACACTAAACCTTTTATGATAAACAACCACTTTGCAATTTGCAAGAATCTTGACTTGCAAGTTATAACTATATGTTGTTAGGCCACATGGTCTATCTTAATCCTTGGAGTCTAGCTTATGAATAAATTCTGATAGTTTTGTCTCTTCTAGAGAAGTTGTATAACATTTACATTGATACTACTTTTAACCAAAAATCTTAAGACGTTAGATTATAAGTTTTCTTTTTTGATATGTTATTCAACTTTCTTATTTCTAGTTAATATGAGACTAGACTCTGACTTAGATTTAATGTGGGACTAGACTCGTATCTGAATATTTAACATGAGTTCTAAAGTGAAACATCATACAATAAATTGGTGTTTTGGTTTCGCTTCTAGCATTATTTCCCACCAGAATGGATATATTAAGCATGATTAGAATTTTTCTTACCTGGCATGTGATCATTTGTACTCCGCCACTGACAAGAAGAACTCTCCTGCCTAACTTATCTACTGTTGCTATGGAAATGAATGTTGAAGCAGCAAGAACTCCACCAGTCAAGGCTGAAGAGATGAGTGATGCATCTCCTCCAAATCCCATGCTTTGAAACAGCACCGGAGCATAGAAGAGAATGGAATTTATGCCAGTGAGAATCTGAAAGGTAGGCATGAAGATTGCCATCACCAACTCTGGCCTGTACCTTCTTTCAAGGATGTTACGAAATGGATGCTTTATTGAGTTTGCCAACTCGCTTGCATCAACCATATCTTGGAACTCTGCATCAACCTCGTTGGTTCCTCTGATTTTTTCAAGCAGCTTCCTTCCTTTTTCCATCAATCCTCGTTCGATTAAGCTATTTGGAGTGTCAGGAAGGCATATCCCTCCCACGGTCATCAAAAGTGCTGGCACTGCAGCCAAGCCAAGGGACAGTCTCCATCCCCAAGGCTTGATCTTTTGTGTTCCATAATTGACCATGTTAGCTGTGAAAATCCCAAGAGTGGTTGCAACTTGAAACAACATGTTCAGACCACCTCGAAGGTGTGTTGGTGCCATCTCTGACAAATAAAGTGGAATAGCCTTCAAAACAATAACCAGGAAAAGAAGTTTTCAACTTTCAAGGTATAACTGGATTATCTTCTACCTCTACATAGACTCTTTCAATCATATTACTAATTCTTTCCCTGTAAAATTTTATAAACACATGTCAACATTTCCCTCAATGTTCTTAACACTCACACCTTTCAAAGCATTTGATCACTACCTGATTTCCAAATCCAATGCCAACACCAAGCATGACCCGGCCTAATATCAGCATTGTGAGGTTCACAGCTGAAGCATTCAGGGCTGATCCAATCAGAAAGCTGATACCACCACCTATGATACTTGCTCGACGACCATACTTTCTTGTCACAGGAGATGCCAACAAGGACGAAATCAAACCAGCAATGTACAGAGAAGATGTAAATGCGGCAAGACCCTGATTGTCGTACTTGCAGTAGTTATTTTCATGTGCATGTAATTTCTGTCTGTATACTGCAGGGAAGAACTCTTTAAGGAAGTCATCCATGGATGTAACCCCACCTATTAACCATAAAACATGCATCAGAAAAATTCTCAACTTCAATAAGGTTCTAAGGCAAAAGAAAATGAGAGAGATGGCTAACAATAATAAACTAGAATATATTATTGACAGGATTTAGTGTTGTGCATTACCTTAACCTAATACTCTTATTTATGAGCAATCACGCAATTACTAGTATTACTGCTACAAGCTCAATTCCGCCAATGATTAGACTAAAACATAAAATTAAGGACACAGAACAAGAAAGATAATCTAAATACAGTTTATTTATTATCTAACAATACGGTAGCAATTTTAAGTTCCCCCTTTCCTGTTCCTCACAACATGAGTTCTCAAGCACAAGAATTATCCAATCTGTGTTCTCGAGCATATGTGACAATGCAGTGTAGATATGGACTTTATAAGGATATAAATCCAAATATGAGTTAAAAGTTTCACTTTTAAATCACTTTAACTAAAAACTGAAAAAGTTAAGTGACGTATAAAAAAGAGCCAAAGAAAGCAAGTCTTACTCTTTTGGGTTAGTTTGTGTTGGTGACCATTTAATTTGAGAAAAGTATTTTGTTTTTACTTTAAATTTCAAAAAATAGCACTTTATTCTCCTTGTTTCCTGTTTTCAAGAGGTTTATACGTCATTTCTTTTTCTATTCTTATTTAAACTTTTGAAAATAACAGACAAAGTAAAGAATAAAGTGACATTTTTATAATTTAAAAGTGAAAACAGAATATGAGAAAAGAAACTTTTTCCTCCAACAAAATGGATTTGTTAACATTTTGTAATTATGAATGTTAATGATGTCGGAAATGATTCCAAGACACTAAGGCACCCATAACCTATACATGGTGAAAGTTGCTTATCAGATCCAGTGCACTGCATTTAACACTGTTTGGATTTTCTTTTTTTTTTTTTTTTTGAGATCTTTGGTATGGCAAATGACGTGTTCAATCATGACTAATCCAATTTGATTAGGGTGAACTTAAATCTCTCCTAACACCTATTTTATCCTTTCACTAAAGTGGGATTCAAAACCTTAAAAAAAATGATTCCTTTGTCACGGGATCCATTAAGTGTAGGTGACTTCATTAGCACATATGAGGATAATTATCTCCATTAACAAACATAAGAGATGTAATGAGCATGATATGTTCAAAGACAGTTTAATTAAGTGGGTTTTTTCTTTTCAATGATTGACATAAGAATCCTAATTTGGAGCCACAACTAAGCATGTAGATCGAACTCGATTCACAAAAACTTGTTATCTCAACAAGAATTGGACAAATAAGAAGGGATTATATTGCCAATTATTGGCAGGAAGGGAAGTAATTGGATTTGGATCAGGGTTAAACTGGATGATGAGGTAATTCACTGTTGGAACTTTGGTAATGTCTTTATCACTAGAGCTAAGGAATCTGTATCTGAGGTTTTGGAAAGAGAAAACTACATACAGTATCTGGAACCTTTTCTAAGTATCCTGCATGTCAGTTTGAGATGATAATGGGAATCACATCTGCTAGAAACATTGAAAGAGGACCAAGATTGTACACAGAACAGACCAAAATTTTCACATCAGGAATTTGTAGAACAGAATCTCTTCTCAGATATGCAATTCACAGTTCAACTTTTCTTCACAACAAGCTTTAATAGCACTAATAGACATAAATAATAACCAAAACTCATTCAGGGTACAGATTATGAAAAAACCTGAGCACAGAAAAGAAGAAACCATGAAAGTTATGATTGATTTTGGAAGAACCTGAAATCCCAATATCATAGCCAAAGAGAGACCCCCCAGTGGCAGCAACAATACAAGCGATGATAACATAAGGGGTGACTCTTCCCTTATACTGTTCTGCTCTCTCCTTGGTCACAGCACCAGTTGTGAAAGACCCACCTGCCATCTCCTGAACTCTACTTTCTCAAACAACACCAACCTCAGAGGAGAATGATTTTTTTGTCATTCTTACACAGTTCAGAATTTATACAAGTCCTACCAACCCATTTGTTCAACAAAAGTGGAAAACCATTCTGTTAGACCATGTGATAGAAACTGCAAATGTATTTAATAATTAGCCTTTTTTTTGCACATGTAGCACACTTCGACATCATAAACACTTCGACAAAAACTACACATGTTTGTTAAACCATTTTTTATCTGCAGTGACTCGATTGAACGTGGGGGATGAAAAGTTTTTTTTTTTTTTTTTTCAGTCTCAAACCCAAAATTGGGAAATTTGATGCTCCTTGTTACATTTCTGCCAGTATCTGAATCACCAAGGAACCCACATAGGGTTTGGTTCCAAGATTTGTCCATACTTAGTAGAACATTGTTTAGTTATTTGGCAAATATTTAGGTTTGTATAAATGGAAGACTCGGTCTTCGGTTCCCTACTCCCCTTTCTTATTTATTGTCAACTTTTGAAAATAATCGAGAATAATAATTGTAGTACGTTTACCAGTACAAATTTGAAAAGTTAGATAATTTATACCAAGTTGATTACAAAATAGTTATTGAAAATGTAGATTGATTATTATATTACTTTCAGGAAATTGTGACTAATGTGACAACATTAGTATTATTCAAAAAAAATACAAAACTTATTTAACATAGTAAAATTTTATTGAATTTTTTGTTAATTTTAAAATAATTAAAAGTCAAACTTGCAGTTAATCTATAAATGCACTCTTCTTCCACCCCACAAGATCCGTAATTTTAGTTTCATAGAAAATTTAAATCGACTTGTTTTTTTAAATTTATCTTAAAATAATTACTCAGTCTGTTTAATGAAAGTCAACATATTTATAAAAGGAATATGACTATTTTAATATAGTTATCTTAAAAAATCATATATTATCTACATGTTTAAAGTGTAAGGTTGTATTTATTTTGTGAATACGCTCCCTCGATTTCACATTATTAACTATTTTAAAGTAAATTATATTCTTACTTTAAACGAAATATTAATTTATTTTTCGGTCTTCGATAAATTAATGTATTTATGAAAATAGTGATTAGATATTTATTATGTATAAAATAATCTTATTTTAATAGATAAGGAAAGGACAAGTTTATGGTATTAGGTAATCACAAACTGTGTAAACATTTTATAAGTTTATCTAATTTTGTATGGTGGAGTCAATGTGCACCTAATTATTATTTTATGAAGTTTGCTTTCAGTATCTTTGATATCTCTTTTTGGGTTCGGACAGTTTCACAACACTTTTATAATATCAGACTTTGGTGTAATATTTCAGAGTTAGGAGTGTCACTGATTTGTCCACATATGTTTGTCAGTGTGATAATGATAGAATCATATTTTTCGCAATATTTTGTTGAAAAAAGAGTGTAAGAATGATAATGCTTTCGTTTGGTATAAAAGCAAGTTTGACTATTTTACATAAAAATGTTGATTTTTATAATAAAAGGATAAGTGAAATCTAAAAAGTAATCGCGAAAACAAATGAAAAATTAGTTTGTTACGTGTAACAAGATGAAGCACTATTTTTTTTGCTATGGAACGAGTTACATAATTCATTATCAGTTCTATAATTCTTTTCCTTTTTTTTTTTGACCATCCGGATTATCAGACATATCTTTATTTTATATCTCTTTAAACGAATAATTTTTATTTTTATTATATTTTCCATTTATTTTTTCACTTATCCACTTCTATTTTCTCTCTTTCTTCTACTTTATCAAGAGACAACCCTTTTTTACCAAGAACTTAATTTAAAACAACATTTTGTTTTTAAAATAAGTAAGAAACTGTCGAATAACCTGAGATCGGCATAATCAATTTTTTAATTGATATTATCATACATTTCAGATTAACGCGTAATGTTTTGGCTCTTAAATAATTATTCTTCAGTCTCCAATTTCACAGGTGACTATAATGATTAATTTTTTAAATAAACATTAAAAGTTCTATTAATAACATATGTTGATTGAATAATTCTCAAAATTTCGTGACATTCTTTCTAGTAGTAATGAAGATGCTACCCACTTTTTGACACTTATTTAAAGCCAATTATACAAACGTTCAAGTTTTATCCTACTAATCAATGCTTATTTTAGTTTCTTATAGTCAAAATGTCTTTACTTCCTACTCAACTAATAAATAAGTGTATTTTAAGTGAAAACCGCATGCAAACAAATCATTACCAAGTCCCTATATCATTCCAACAATGTTGCAAAATAACCCAAAATCATGAAAAGGATTTCGCAAGTAGAAAAAGGATAAAATATGCTATTATTAAACATTTATAATGGGACATTCCTACCAAAAGGTTGCACTAAACTTTGGTCCTCTAAATCATGTAACATATTGTAAAATATTGACTAATAGTCTCATTGATAGAAAAATAAATAAATACTTTGAACTTTTACTTTATGACTTATGATAGCTAAAAGTTTTTCCACTTTACTCCTTCATTGGAGACCTTAATTATGCCTCTTAAATTGACACATAATTGTAAATGACACCTTCACTATGTCATTAGCTTGAGACTCACTTTCTCACTTTCAAACAAACTCTCTTACGTTTATATGCCTTTCTGACATCAAACTCAATAAATACTACTAAATGTATTATGGCATAACACAATCAAATCCCAACAATTACTTGAGTCATGTTTCTGATTAGCATGAATTATTATTTGTCCCTTCATCCCATTACATTATTAATGAATTCTTCTCTCTTTAGATCAAGCTCCTTGTTACCTTAATAATAATACTAATGATATTTTTTTTCTGCTTGGTTTTTTTTTCTTATTTACTGTACTGGCATGGTGGCTTTTTTTTTTTTATGCTAGGTGTTTTTTGTGTAAATAGATTAGGCTAACCTCATTATCTAAAATTAATAATATTAATAATGATATTAATAATATAATAATATTAATATTAATAATATTATTATTAAGAATGTTAATAGTAATATTAATAATAATATCAATAATATTAAGAATTATACTAGTAATATTAATAATAATATTAGTATTTAATAATAATAATAATAATATAAATGATAATATAATTAATAAGAATAATATTATTATTAATATTTATATCATCTAGAATAGGTAAGTAATTATAATTTTCACTTTATCTACAAATGTATAGGTAATCTTAATTTATATTTTATTTATGGATATAAATTCATATCCAATATCGAAAAATATTAAATTTATATATGGATATAAAATTCATAAGTAAATTAATTTTTTAATAATTATCCATAGTTTAAGATAAATTTCAAACATTCTAAAAATATATTGACAATATATTAAAATGATAGTTTTTAATTATGCTGATATATACTAAATATTACGAAGTTGCCTTTTTTTAATATTTGTCTGTGTCATAAACATGGTCATTACTTGACAATATTTAAGCACAGTATACATCTTACATTCTAACTATATCATGAATCAAAGCCTAAGCATGATGACTATTACATGAACTATTCGAGTAAAAACTTTATCAAACCTAGACACAAATCCAAAATTTCTAACCAACTAGGTGAACTTTTAACTTCTCATCTTCTAACAACTTATATAGGAATAATTAATTTCTAATTTAGTTCTATTTACTTATTGGAAAATTATATGTTTCAATCACTCAAACATTATTGATTATGTATACTTCTATTGTTGAATATGTCTTTTCAATCCTACTTGTTTTTTTGACCTACTTTTCCGATAAGTTATCCGATAAGTGGATGACATTTTCATAGGTTAACCCTTCATTACTCCAAAACAACACATGCAAAGTGAAGAAGACAAATACACAATTGGATATTTAAATGAATGAGATTTAATGATGCAACTTTGACGTTTGGTGCAAGTAACGGGAGTCTAGAGTTTCAGCTAAACTTTTGGTGTTATCCTACACTAACTTTGATATATTAATTTTTTTAATATATTTTAAAATATTAAAATTAATGTATTATGAAGATTTAATAAAAGAACAACATCAAAGATAAAAAAAAAAAAAAAAAAAAAAAAAAAAAAAAAAAAAAAAAAAAAAAAAAAAAAAAAATTTTTAAAAAAATTAAAATTTTTTATTAATAATAATTTTATATATTGTTTTTTTT
>Ga0099824_1009886_pt1 | contig 11534 bp, 6 predicted proteins | sample SiratrowhiteBW_FD_76837 | JGI IMG/M metagenome (GOLD analysis project Ga0099824, IMG submission 76837) | Root nodule microbial communities of legume samples collected from California, USA - Siratro white BW | ecosystem: Host-associated > Plants > Roots > Nodule | place: USA: California... | reverse complement strand
GGATTAGACTCTTTATCCAAACCTAGTGATGTTGTAGGATGCATAGGTGTGCTCATAGGTTTGGCTTCATCTAACTTGAATCTTTTAAGTAGTTCTCTGACATACTTTGATTGATGTATAAATATCTTATCCTTTGTTTGCTTGTTTTGAAGTCCAAGAAAAAATTTGAGTTCTCCCATTGTGCTCATTTCAAATTCTTTCTGCATTAGCTTAAAAAAATCCTTGCAAAGAATTTCATTAGTAACACCAAATATAATATCACCAACATAAATTTTCACCATAATAAATTCATTTGAATAATCTTTATAGAATAGATTAGTGTCCACATTTCCTCTTTGAAAACCATTTTCTAAAAGAAAAGAACTTAGACGCTCATACCATGCTCTAGGAGCTTGTCTGAGACCGTACAAAGCCTTATTTAATTTGTAAACATGTTGTGGGAAGTCAACATTCTCAAACCCAGGAGGTTGTTCCACATAGACTTCTTCTTTAATGAATTCATTAAGGAATGCACTTTTAACATCCATTTGAAATAATTTAATGTTATTATAAGTAGCAAAAGCAAGCAAAATACGTATGGCTTCTAAACGGGCAACAAGTGCATAAGTTTCAGTAAAGTCAATACCTTCTTTTTGGGAGTAACCTTTGGCCATGAGTCTAGCCTGGTTTCTAACAACCTTACCTTGTTCATCAAGTTTGTGTTTGAATACCCACTTTACTCCTAACCCAACTTTGTTTGTGGATGGTTCTACTAGCATCCAAACCTCATTTTTCTTAAATTGATCTAGTTCTTCTCGCATGGCTTCTATTCAACTTTCATCTTCTAGTGCCTCATTTACATTCTTTGGTTCAATTTGTGAAATCATGGTTGTTTGATCTTTGACTTTTGATGGTGTAGTAACTCCTTCATTAGGATCACCAATTATGGCCTTAGCTGGATGATTTTTAATCAAAGTGGAATTCTTTCCTGTAGGTTCTCTTTTCTCTTCCTTTGGTGTGTCCAAAGCTTTTGATGGATTGTCTAATGTTTGACTAGTTGATGTTGGAAGATTTTTCTGTAGTTCCTGCAAATTGAAATCAAGAAAATTGTCCTGCTTCAGGCTTGAAGTCATTAAATCTCACATGAATAAATTCCTCCACCAGAGACGTTCTAGAGTTATATACTCTATATGCCTTAGATGATTCTGAATATCCAAGCAAGATTCCTTCATCATTTTTAAAGTCAAATTTTCCAAGACTGTCTTTATTATTCAGAATGAAACATTGTACTCCAAAAGGGTGTAAATAAGATATGTTGGATTTTTTTATATTTCTATTGAATTGGTTGTCTTACATGCTACTTTCAATCAAAGTTATCTTTATTTGTATTCTTTTCAGATCTGCGCCTAAAATAATATATAATATATACATATTAATCGAACTCTTGTTTAGTATATTCGTAATATATCAAAATGCATAGATAAAAATGTGATGAATAAAAGAAAGAAAAAGTATATGTACTACATGAGACTACTGTCGCACATATCTTTCACGAAAATTAAAATGATCTTTCTCTGTCAATTATAAAGAATAATCATAAAAGAAAGTATTATTTTATATGTAGGATATGAAAGAACTGTCATACAAACTTTTTTTTTTTATCTTTATCTATTTTTGCACTAAAAGAGAAATGTAATTTTCTATATTATTAATAGAGATAGCTCAACGTCCAAGCAGATAAAGCAATCGCTTTAGGCTTCAAGGTCTCAAGGTCTTAAGTGTCTCAAGAGTTTCAAGGATTTAGAGCCTCAAGGCTTCAAAAGACCTGAAAAAAATTTAATGTTAATACATTATTGTAAATTAAAAGAAATATTTAATTTTAAATTAAACTTAAAAGTAATTTTAATTAAAAATTTAAACTATCTTAACTGACTTTATATTTACTTAGGTACTATAAGTATTCTTTAGTGACTTTAAATTTATATTAGTACTATAAATATTATTTAATGAATAATATTTTTGAAACTTTCTTATAATAAATTTTAATAGGATTTCCTTAAAAAAAATTGAACAGTCAAGGAATCCTAAATATAAAAATTTTCTAATTTTTTATCTTTTTATACTATTCTATAATATTGGCATCATTTATTTATTTGTTCTTTCATTCTCTCACTCTTCTCTTCCAATTATCTCTTTCCTTTATGTGACTTATTTCCTTTATCTGAATTATTCATTTGTCTCTCGTTCATTTCTCTAACTCACTCTTCCATTCCTTCTTCCTTATTATTATTACAATTTGAGTATTTGATTGTCATTACGTCATTATCCAATTCCAAATTTTTTTTATCATTCTATATTGTAGATTAGATTATGTGTGTGTCTCTATTTGGAGACCTAGAGTAGTAGATTGAGAAATTGGAGTTTGTGTTCGCTTTTGCCCCTTTGAGTGCATCAATATCAGGTAAACATAATATCAGATTGATGAATTGATATCAAAATTATTTTATTTTTTCATATTATTATTTAATTAAATAATTTTTAATTTCAAAATAATTTGTGCAGATTCAAGGAAGAGCATTACAAATTTAGAATTTATAAATTACATTTAAAGATTTACCAAATGACAGCACCGAAAAATATAAGGAGACTTAAGACTTTAAGACAAGATACTACAATTAAGTTCATTATTTTGACAATCCTGTTTTATTTTTCTAACTTAATATTTTATATATTTATAACTTATATTTAGTGTTATATATATTATAGTTTTTAATTTTATATAAAAATATACAAATATATCAACTAGATAAGATTATTCAAAACTTCAAAAAAAGAGAAGAATTGAGATTTTTGTTAAATAAAAAAAAAGGGGCTATGAATAAATTTATAGAAATAAACAAGAAAATGAATTAAAAAATACAGGTAAGTATTCTTTGAATGCCTAAACCTTGAAAAATATTTGAAACATGATAATTTATCATTTGTTGGATCTCTAGATTTTTTTAGAATTAAATATCTTAAAGAAGATTATAGGATTGGAAATGATAAACTAATTGACATTCTTAATTATATAAAAAGAATAAATTCTTTTCCAAATGGATATTTAACATATAGAATAATGTTAATAATTCAAGATCACTTGCTTCAATTCAAGGGAGTTTTTCAAAACTTAAACTAATAAAATTTTAGTTAAAATCAACAATATCTCAACAAAGATTAAAGGAATTAGCTTTATTATCTATTGTAAAAGATATTTAAAATAAAATTAATTATGATAATTTAATAGATAATTTTACATCACAAAAAAATCAAAAATAAAATTTAAATAAAAATATCATAATTTTAATTATTTTATTAATTTAAAAAAATATCACTTTTTAAATTCTTTCTAAGTCTTCTATAACCGCTCTTAACAGTTAAGAGACATGGTCTTGTATTCTGATAACAAGGATAGCAATCAAGTTCACAGTAAATCTTATTCTGTGTATTTCACATTTTATTCTGATTGGCTGAGAATTTTTTTCGAAATAGTATTTTTATCTTGACATAAAGAATTATATACCTTAAGCATTTTTTTCAGCTGGAATATTTTATTAATAAAAGCTATTTAATTAACTAAGTCTTAACTGAGTTTTTAATTCAATCGAGATTTCTTATAACAGAGAATGTATATCAGCATCCTACATAGGATTATTCGAAATGCTAAAACAAGACAAGCCACTACAAATCTCCTGGGAACTGAATGTTCTTATGGCTTCTAAATCTATTATGAACAGGATTTACAACTTCACAGTGATGCACGTTGACTAGGAAGTTGAAAGTTTTTTGGCAATTGAAAAAAAGAAGTAGCAACAGCAGTTGGCTTACACTAACCATCATAGTGAAGATCTGCAGGCATTGAATGTGCAATAATGAAACCAAGAAAAAAGATGCACAATTGAAACAACAATTGCATTAAAATTACCTTCACCTTTTGGATTGTCTATCCAATTATCTCTTCAAGGCCTATTCCCCTGATTGAATAAAGTCAGAAAAAATGTTCATGATCGTTGTTATTCGTTTCATATCTAGTGTTCGTATCTAATATCTATGCCAATATCTATGCTACATAGTTCCAAAACCACTACATGGCACACGCTAAATTTTACAATTTTTCTATTAATATACTACCAATTTATATTTTGTTGTTTCTATTAATTAATATACTGCCAGTTTATATTTTGTTGCACCACACAATATAGCTAATCACACGGCTAATAATCCATGATCCACAGGTGTAGAAATTCCTGACTATAAATAACACAGTAGGTAATAAAAGAAAGCAGTGAAGGATTAATCCAATCTATTTTCAGTTCCACCCATTCTTGCTTAATCTCTTTGGAGCTTCCCTTGCATGAGAAGGTCATCACACATTCCTTTTTTAATTTGTTTTATAAATTTATATTAAAGTATAAATTATGTTATTTATTCTAAATTATCAAACAGTTCAAATGTTTCAAATTATCAATTATTTAAAATCTTTTAAATACAAATTGTGTTTAAGTTTATATAAAGAGAATGAAATTTATATTATCATATGAGCGAAACCCATGTGTTTAGTATAAAGATTTGTCTTTGATTAATTTAATATATTTAAATCAAAATCATATTTAATTATTATTGTACTCTATATATTTTCATTTATTCAATTTTTATATATTTATGATGATTAATATTCTAGTCAATTATTATAATTTTTATTTATAACTATAAATAGAGACCAACATCTTAATACTGTACTTTTATTGACTTGAAAAGGGTATATAACTTTCAAGTCAACCCTACTCCACCTTCTAGTCCATTTTTACTAAGAACAACTATCTTCAATAAAAAGAACTCAAAATATTATTTATTTACTTTTATTTAAGAAAATTTACTTATCAATTTTTATAAATTCATTCAAAACTACATGCAAATGGACGTAAATACTCATGCACTTGAAATTTGTGGAGAACTTAGATTGTAGGAGAAAAATTTGTGGAAGGAGGATTGTTGGAGGTTGAGATTTTTCAACAGTCACTAAATATTTCTGTAAGTTTTTTTTTTCTTTTTTGGTTGTAAAATTTAGTTAATTTGAAAAATTATATATAATTTATTCTCTTAGGTGGAGGAAACACCGTAACAAAAAGAAATGGTTCTCTTACTACCTTTTATTAAAGAGGAATAAAAGTGGAGCCATCTTGACCAAGACGAAGCAAAAAAGATGTCATGAATTGATTTGATGAAGCACAATTATTAGAAAAGTGAAGTGCGAGAAACTTCAATCAAAAAACACAAAAATCCTCATAACACTTGGGTGGATTTATATTTCGTCAGTGTTTGCTTTCCACTTTCACAGCCATTCTCATAATACTCATCTCTCTCCCAACTAGTTTTGCTTTCACAAATGCTTTCAAACGCCATCATCCATCACACCTCTTCTTCATCCCATTCAATTAACACATATGATGTATTTGTCAGCTTCCGTGGTGAAGACACGCGCAATAACTTCACCGGTTTTCTCTTTGAAGCTCTCCGTAGAAAAGGCATCGATGCATTCAAAGATGATGAAGATCTCAGAAAAGGTGAATCCATAGCACCCGAGCTCCTGCAAGCCATTCAATCCTCTCGAGTTTTCGTTGTTGTCTTCTCAATGAACTATGCTTCCTCCACTTGGTGCTTGCGTGAACTGGCAGAGATACTTAACTGCCTTCAAACTTCGCCAAGACGTGTTATACCTATATTTTACGATGTTGATCCTTCGGTTGTGCGCAAACAGAGTGGATGTTACGAGAAAGCATTTGCAGAACACGAAAAGAGATTCAGAGAAGATGGAGAGAAGATGGAGGAAACTCAGAGATGGAGAGAAGCTCTCACAAAAGTGGCCAATCTCTCTGGTTGGGATATCCGAAATAAGTGAGCGATCCTTTCTCTTTTCAAGATTGATCACGATAATATATTTATTATGCAGTGAGTTATATACCTGTGAATTTATTTGTCCTTTCTAAGTCCTGTTGTTTATTGAAATTCAGTATCCCTTTATATACTAAAGTTCAGTGATGTTAGTAATTTAGGAAAAGTTGAAAAGACTGATTGATGTTTTGTTATTGGTATGACTTTCAGAGAGAGGTTTAGCAATGAAAATGTGGGTAATGTATACTTGACAAATAATAGTAACATGGAGAAGTTTTGGATGATAGAAGCTATAAAGTGATTTGATGACAAATCTAGCTTTATTGATGTTTGGAAGTGCTTCCCAAAAACTCAATTACAGTAGCCTTTATATAAGCATGCCATTACAATGCATTCTGCATCTTTACAGTTGTTTTGCTTGTACACTAATGACATTTCACTTTCTTAGCTTTCTAGGACTTTCTTTATGGTAGTCATGATTTATCTTGTGCTATTATGTAAAAACAGAGGTTTAGGAGGAAACATGCAAATTGAGTCCAAATGTATACTTGTTTAATGAAAATAATATTTTGAAAGATCAAATTTTTTACGTTATTATTTTGTCCTATAAATGTATATACTCTTTCCTCTGTTATGTAGCCTGATGTTTTTGTCTTCATTTCATTTAAATTTTCAGACCACAATATGTACAGATTGAAGAGATTGTTCAAAACATAATAAATATTTTGGGTCCCAAAATTTCAAGTCTTCCAAAGGATGAACTAGTTGGGATAGAGTCTCGGCTTGAAGAATTAACAAATCTTCTGCGTTTTGGATCGGTTAATGATGTTCGAGTTGTAGGAATCAGTGGAATGGGTGGCATAGGAAAGACAACTCTTGCTCGGGCTTTATATGAAAGAATTTGTCATCAATATGATTTTCGTTGTTTTATAGATGATGTAAGTCAAGTATATCGAGATTCTAGTTCATTAGGTTTGCAAAAGCAGTTAATTTCCCAGTCTCTAAACGAGAAAAATGTAGAGATTTGCAATGCTTTTGAGGGAACATGTCTGGTGCGATCTCGGCTGCATAATGCTAGGGCACTTGTAGTTCTTGATAATGTTGATGAAGTTGAACAACTAAGGATGTTTACTGGGAATAGAGACACTTTGTTGCGGGAATCCTTAGGTGGAGGGAGCAAAATCATCATAATTTCTAGGGATGAACATATATTGAGGACACATGGAGTGGATGATGTTTATCAAGTCCAACCATTGACACGGCAAAATGCTATGCAGTTGTTTTGTAGAAATGCTTTCAAAGTTAATTATATTTTGAGAGATTATGAAAGGTTGGCACGTGATATACTTTCACATGCTGAAGGCCATCCCTTGGCAATTGAAGTAATTGGGTCATCTTTGTTTGGTCGAAAAGTCTCACAGTGGAGAAATGCATTGGATAGGCTAAGATATAATAAAAGTAGAAACATCATGGATGTTTTACGTATAAGTTTTGATCAGTTGGAAGAAGAAGACAAAGAAATATTTCTTGATATTGCATGCTTTCTCTACCGATATCATTGGGATTTTGTGAAGGAAGTTTTAAATTTCCGTGGATTTCATCCTGAATGTGGTTTACAAGTTCTGGTTGAGAAATCTCTAATAAGATGTGAAAATGGAAAAATTTATATGCATAGGTTGTTGAGGGACTTGGGCAGGTGTATTGTTAGAGAAAAATCACCAAAGGAGCCTATAAAGTGGAGTAGGTTGTGGGATTACAAAGATTTTCAGAAATTTATGTTAGACAATCAGGTAAATTAATAGATTTAGTATAAAATCTTATATTACCTTTTCTTTTTTTCTAGAATATGTAAACCCTTCGAAAAATGTAACAATGTTATTCTTTCTGCATAATGTTGTAGGTAACTGAAAATCTTGAAGCTATAGATCTTGAACCGTGGAAGACTTCTGGAAAACCAGGGAGGGCGGATGGTCTATCAAAAATTAAATACCTTAAGTTCCTTAGGCTTCGGAATGTGGACTTTATAGGAGGTCTCAATGATCTTTCGAGTGAACTAGGATATCTTTATTGGAACAAATATCCTTTTGAGTGTTTGCCTCTAAGTTTTCAGCCACAAAAACTAGTTGAGTTATACTTAATTGGGAGCAGTATTCAACGACTATGGGAAGGCACAAAGGTAGTGTATAAATGATAAACTCTGTCTTTTTATTTCCTTTATTCTTTAAATTAATGAAAGAAAATCCAAATGTCATTATTAATTTTGTATTCTATTTGCCAAATCAATGTAGCCCCTTTACAATTTGAAGCGTTTGAATCTCTCTTTCTCGGTATACCTAGTTGAGATGCCAGATGTTGCAAATGCCCCAAACCTTGAAAGGCTAGATCTTGAAGGATGCATACAACTCCGAAAAATCAATCAATCCATCGGTCTTTTGACAAAGCTTACTATTTTGAATTTGAAAAACTGCACAAGCCTAGTAAGCTTACCCAATACCATATTGGGCCTAAATTCTCTTGAGTATCTGAATGTCTCTGGCTGTTCAAAACTGTATAATAATGAGTTATTAGATGAACCAAATAACACAGAGCATTTGAAAAAGCTTTGTTTAGTTGAAGCTCCTATTGACTCCCGATCAACATCCTCTTTCATAAAAAAATTGCTTTTGTGGCCTCTAGATTTGTTGAGTTCCAGCGCACGAAGGGACTCAGTCAGTTGTTTGCTACCCTCCTCTCATACTCTCCCTTGTTTGCGTGATCTTGATCTCAGCTTCTGTAACTTAGTTCAAATACCTGATGCCATTGGAAAGTTAAGTTGCCTAGAAAGGCTAAATTTGAAGGGAAACAATTTTGCTACACTTCCCAACCTCAAGGACCTATCCAGACTGTACTGTTTAAACTTGCAACATTGCAAGCGATTGAAATACTTGCCTGATCTCCCTTCACGAACCTACTTGCCCTCAAAAATTTACATGCCTCCATTCCAAACTTTAGTACCGAATATTGAAGATATAGCAGGATTAATGATTTTCAACTGTCCAAAATTAGTTGAGAGAGAACGCTGCACTAGCATGAGTGTTTCGTGGATGACACAAATTTTTCAGGTTTGAATGCTCCTTCCTTCCACTTTCCTTCTTTAAATCTATTTTTTGTGTAGGAAAACAGCTACTAACGCATAAGTCTGTCGTGATACAAGGCGACCCACCAATACAGATGTCTTACATCCACTACATTCTGTCGATGTGTTGATGTTGTTATCCCTGGAAGTGAAATACTGAAGTGGTTCAACCATCAGTTTGTGAGCATGGACAATTTCATACAGATTGATACCTCTCCTGTTATGCATGACGATAATTGGATTGGTGTTGTGTGCTGTGCAATATTCTATGCAGGCAATGAAAGGGAAATGATTTCTCGAAGAATACATTTTCGGTCTAAAGCACTTCCAGTCGATTTGAGAGCAGATGTAGTCATTGACCAGTCAGATCATATGTGGCTGTTTTATGTCTCTCGTCAAGAGATGGATGGGCGAAAGATTAATTTGTGGCGCCCATCTAATAATGGTGTTATTACTTTGAAATGTTCAAAATTGATTATCCGTGGGAACGAATTCGGGAAAACGAAACAGGAATTTGTTGAGGTGGATGTGAAGAAATATGGGTATCGCTGGGTATATGAGCAAGATCTACAACCATCAAACTTAACAATGATGGATGGCGAAAATTTGACAGCTCGGAAGCGCAAGTTTTCAATAATAGAAGGAAACAGGTAGCTACCGTATTTCAGCTGCAGTTCCATCATAGTAACAACTGCAATTGGGCTCTGCTTCCATCTTAGTGAAGATCTGGAAGCATTGTGCATCCTTATGCACAATTGAAGCAGCAGTGCCGTTCATATTCACCTTGACTTTTGGGATTGGACAATAAGAGATCAAATACCAACAATATATATCATGGACACCTAGGCATGAACGGAACATCGGATGTTTTACCCCAAATCAGAAGATAAAAGCCCATATAAAGCAACTTTCGCTGTTGTGTCTCTTGTTGACCTTCAGAAGTCCGTGTGAAATAACCCATAAGCACTTCTAAAGCAAAGTTTTTGAATTTTATCACTTATGCTAATATTGTTATATCAAATCCTAAACTGTATTTTCGTCATATGAATTTGCATCACATTTTATAATTCTCAAATAGGGTTTTCATCATCTACGCATGATCATTCAACTGATTTTTACAAATCCAAAAGGAAAACAAATAATACTAAGAATCTAATGTGTTCAAAACACAAGATGGGAGAGATCAGTTAATTTTTTCAAAAACTTTTAAGAAAGTATCATTTTGGTCAAGACAATGGTTTTAAACTACAGACGAATTGTCAACCATCTCCTATCATTTTAGTTAGTACATTGTAATAATATAAATAAAAGTAAAGGAAAGAAGATTTGCTATGATTTTTATATCAGATCGTATAATAGCGTAGATTTCTAAGTCTTAATCAACTCATTGATATATAAATTATTGTTATAAGTTACAAACCCAATATTATTTACAATATAAATTATTGAGCAATTAGTATCTACCCTTGCTTTTGGAACATACCTTCTACTTCATTTGATGAACAAAGTAAATAACCAACACAACAACTATACTCCGACCACTTCCTTCACAACAATGATGTTATCTTCCATGGTTTCTTTTTTATTTTTTTAAAAAAGATGGATGTCAAAACTAGCTTCACGATGAAGATGACAAAGTATTATTTGAAAAAGTAAGAGTCGCTATTATAATTTATTAAAGAAAATTATGAAAAAAATTTTGAAAAGAAAAATATTCAAAATCAAATTTTGGGTAGTGAAGTCACTTACTTGTATGTACATATTTGGAGCCTAGAATGTCTATTCTAATACCGTTAGTTTTAATTAAATGAACAAAATCAATATAAATCGTAGAACTTAATACCATCATGATCAGCAATCGTGAGAAAGTGTTTTTTCTTTTATTAGTAAAAGAATTAAATTAAATACGAAATAGAAAGGCTGTTTACATAAGATATACAGGGTGGTTTAATAAGCTAATTTCTATAACAAACTTGCAAAATATTATACTACATAAAGGAAAATGATACTTTGACACTGGTTTTTTTCTTACTTCCATTTGACACTCCGACATGGCAGTGTCGTCCTGCGTGGCAAAGAAAGAGAAAACAAAATGATTTTCTGCTTACGTGGTTCATGTTTGTCTTTTTGCAAAGGGTGTCTTTTGTCATTTGCCATCTGAAAAATGCAAGGCAATTTGAGAGGGAAAAACATATCTCATTTTCTCATTGCACTCATTTACCCCGCATGCTCTGAAGGAGAGAGAACAGAGGAAACAACAAGATTCGCGTTCCTTCTGCCACCGTCGCATTCCTTTTCCACTGTTGCCTTCCTTTTCCATTAGCACCTTCGTTTTCCAGCCGCCAATCCACCGTCACATTGGTGGTCTCTCATCCGTTGTTGGTACGAAACATTGTTGGTGGTTTTTGTATGAGTGTTTCGTTCATGTTTAATAATCGTTTCTTCGTGTGCTTTTTATGGTTACTGGTGTGAATGTGTTGTCTTTTTTATGTTGAAGAATCATATATTG
>Ga0099824_1009879_pt1 | contig 11543 bp, 9 predicted proteins | sample SiratrowhiteBW_FD_76837 | JGI IMG/M metagenome (GOLD analysis project Ga0099824, IMG submission 76837) | Root nodule microbial communities of legume samples collected from California, USA - Siratro white BW | ecosystem: Host-associated > Plants > Roots > Nodule | place: USA: California... | reverse complement strand
TATATATATAATTATACACATTTTTACAGATGAATATCTTTTGTTATTAAGTAAAAAGTATATCTTTTTTAGGTATTATTAGGAACAACGTCTTTTATTAAAACTGAAAACAAATTTTAATTTCTTAAAAGAAACTGAAACATATTGTTGACCATTGCAAAAGAGAATTAAAAAAAATTATTAAACTTCTTTTAAGAAATATTAATTATTAAACTAACATATTTGGTCAATTTTAACCTTATGGACCCACTTATAATTTTGTGTTTCATTGTCATATATACCCATACCAAAAACTCATTCCCTCTCAATAAGGTAATTGAAGGCATATTACTAACACACATTCTGCAATCTCTGCAAATCTTACCAAAATTCATCAATTTCACAACTACTTGTGGTGCTTGCTTTCGTGAGTGATGTACCTTTCATTTGACGGTGGATAATGAGAACTAAATATTTAGGTGTGATTTTCATTGAGAAGAAATAATTGGATAAATCTTGGATCAACGGTGAACAATCATTCATATATATATATACTGATCGGCTATTCCTAGAAATAGTATATTTTGTTAAAATTGAAAACAAATTTAAACATTTTCATAATTAATTTTAAGATGAGTTTGAAATTTTCAGAACCTTTTCTTAATAAGAAGTGCAAACTTATTAAATTTTAAAAAATAATTATTATTATTATTGCATTGCAGGAGATGGAAAATACTGGTGAGAAGGTTATGAATGCTGATATGGAGAATCAGGAGGATGAGTTTGCTTATATGTTGTAACAAGAGAGGATCAAAAGTAAAATCGTAATGGATAAACAACTGATAGCTAGAGAAAGATTATAAAATCTTTGTATGTATTAGTGAAAGAAGACGAACAAATTCGAACAGAGAACATAACACTTAGAGATAATAGAGAGAAGAAAGAGAATGCAACAACTAGTCCCCTTTCCTCTTCTCTCAATTACTATATATTTAATAATATTTCTCAAAGGTAATAACACATAATCCTTCAAGAGTGAATTGGCCTTAGGCATTCTTGCACTTTTTCTCTATTATCCACAATCATTGCATCACTTAGACACCTCTTCATTATTCTTCTCCATGCCCATTTCCTTAATTGCCCTTGTGCTATTTTCACTTGTGACATTGCCTCCCTCTTCAAGGTTGAAGTCAGAATAAGCTTGCTGCATATAGGTAAGTTCCTCTCAAGTAGCGTGTTCTACATATAGGAATATGTTTGTATCCCTTAAGAATAACTCTAGATTGCAAACTCTCTTGTGGTTGTAATATAGGACCAATGTCATTAGTAATTAGAGGAAGTGAGATATATAATTGTTGATGAACACCTTGGCATGGTTTCAACTGCGACACATGAAGAACATAATGAATTCGAGCAGTTGAGGGTAGCAAAAGCTTGTAAGCAACTAGACCCACACATTAGATAATAGGAAAGGACTAAGTATTTCATGCCCAGTTTCTGATTTTTTCTCAATGCAACTGAATTTAACTCATCAACAGTAAAAATGGGAAAACTATCCTTGACAGTTATAGCATTTAAAGCCCAATAAATGGTACAGAATCTCCAAGTACCATCTTTCTTTCTAATCAAGACAATTGGTGAAAATGGGCTAGTACTAGGCATTATAATTCCTTCTTGTAACATATCACTAACCATCTTCTTAATTTCTTCTTTTTGACTTTAAGGGTACCTATAAGGTCTAACCTTAACCGGTTCTGCTCCTTTAACCAAAGGAATACAGTGATCATTTGATCTGTTGGGAGGAAGACCCATAGGAACTGCAAACACATTATGATAAGTATGCAGAAGTAATGCTAATTCAGGTTCCATGTCCTCAGGTAATTTCAACAGTGATCAACAGCACAATTTGGTTGCTGAATTTTAGTGTATAAAGTTCAGAGATGGCGTGAGTCCTTTGCGTCCTACTAAGATACGAAGATGATTATATTGGGCTGTAGCCGAAAGTTTTGGTTTATCACCATAAAGGATAATAAAGTTCCCATCCACCAAAAACTTCAATGTCAAATCACTGTAGTTAGCAATATGGAAGCCCAATGTAGCCAACCAAGTTGCCCCTAAAACTACATCTATACCTGAGACTGGCAGTAAGTAGACTGGTAATTTTAGAGTGTCCTTAGATCTGTACTTCAACCTCCCTCACAATACATTCCATAGTCAAAGATTTTCTATTACCTACTAAGACTTGAAATCTAGAAGTTGGTTCAATGACTAATTTCAAGCAATGAGCAATCTGCGGTTGCAAGAAGTTGTCCGAACTATCACTGTCAAGTAGTACTTGAACCTTCACCCCATTGATAATACCTTGAAATCGCATAGTACCAATACCAGCGGCTCTCTTAAGAGCATGAAAAGAAAAGTGATGTTCTAGTTCCCGTGATTGAATCTGATGGATGTTGTCCTCATCCGGTGGGTCACGTTCCAGTTTGAAGTCCTCATCTTCCTCTAGTTGTAACAATAAGTATTGTTTGTTGGGACATTGATGGCTAGGTGAAAATTTCATAGTTTGAAGTCCTCTCTTCCTCTAGTTGTAACAATAATTATTGTTTGTTGGGACATTGATGGCTAGGTGAAAATTTCACATCACACGTGAAACACAATCCCTTCTCTCTTCTCAATTGCATTTCTACTGCAGATATTTTTTTAATGTTGAAAAACTTAACTGATTGTTGGTTCGGCTGATGTATGGTGTTTGGATTAGGTAACAAAGGTGGTAGGCTCGTGAATTTAGTTGTTTGTGCTAGGGATGATGATTGGTATTTTGGGTAAGGGTGGGTTAAGGAAGTTTCCTGTTTAGGCAGATATTCTCTTCAAAAAGCTTAGCCAATGAAACAGCATGTAACCAGGAGGTTGGATTTTGAGCAATAACATCCCTTCGATGTCAATCTTAAGGCCGTTAAGAAAACAATCAAGTAAAACATCTGCAGTAATGCCTTGAGTACGATTAGCCAAAGCTGTAAATTCTCGATAATAAAAGTGAACCGATCCTGATTGTATCAGCTTAACAAGAAAATCATGTTTGACATTACGAACCTGAAACGGTTGTACTGGTTCTGACATTGACGATTTCGATGCCGCAACGTGCAAAGATGTGAGTGCAGTTTCAAGGCTCTCAAAACGACTAGAATACTCTACATGATGAGATTCCATCAACTCTAAGATTGTTTGATATTTGTGGAAAGCTCCTTCAATAGAGTGTTTTCTGTCATGAGTGGAAATGAGACGAGATGAAAGCACCGATGTAATGAGAGAAGATCAAAAGTAAAATTGTAATGGATGAACAACTAATAACTCGAGAAAGATTATAAATTCTCTGTATATATTAGTGAAAGAAGACGAACAGAGAAGATAACACTTAAAGATAATACTTAGAGATAATAGAGAGAAGAAACATAATACAACAACTAGCCCCCCTTTCCTCTCTTCTCAATTACTATATATTTACTAATATTCCTCACACATAATTATACATAATCCTTCAAAAGTGAATTGGCCTTGCATTCTTGTACTTTTTCACTTGTAACATATGCCTCCCTTGATCCAAGTACCGTTAAAAATTCCCAGATTAATGGTGATACTATTAACCTGGTTGAGGACTCTGATAAAGTTTTTGATGCTGGTTTTGCTCAGTCTGAAGCTTCTCCCAAGGGTTCTGTTGAAAAGGCTAGGAATGAAAAAAAAAAAAAAGCTTTGGAACCTCTGCTAAGATGGATTATGACTGAGATCAGATTAATGAACTGTTGTTCCAGATTCTCAGGTGGAAATGGAAAACACTAATGAAGCTCTCCTAAGGCAGCTTCCATCACCAAGTTCAATGAAAAGGCTTGGATTGTTTCTAAGTTGTGGTCTGATAGAGTTGAAAAGGAAGACTCTTTGAGTGAGGCTGAAGAAGAGTCTGTTCAAACAAGTAGGAAGTCTAGGAGGCCTACAAGAACCACCAAATGAGGTCAAACAAAAGAGAAATGATGCAGATAAAAGGTCTTTTTTGGAACATCAGAAGTCTGGCTAACCAAAAATCTATGAACATGTTAGGCAACATTATCAAGGAGCCCAAACCTCTCTTACTTATTTCTGGCTGAACATATGACTGGTTTCTCTGATTCTAATTCTCTATTTTTTGATTTAACTGCTATATTTCTGTTTGCTTTAATAATGTTTCTAGATTGTGGTGCTTAGTCCATTCCGATTTAGTCTTTTAATGTGTATGTGGTTAATATCTCCATGTAATTTATTCCTATCCATATCAATGCATGAGTTTATGGTCCTAACGCTTTACTGCCAGAAGTTCTCTTTGGAGAGAGATTTAAACAATTTGCAAGACTCTTGTGCATTTTGGGAGACTTCAGGTATGTTCTTGTTTCAAATGAATCTAAAGGAGCATTCCTAATCTGGTTTCTTTTCCTGAGTTTAATAATTGAGCTAAATCTAATGACCTCGTACCTATGCATGCAAATGGCCCTTTCTTTACTTGGTGTAATTGTAGCCTTGATACTCATACAATTGCACCCAAGCTGGATCATAAAGTTCTGCTCAGAAATTGCTCTGATCATAACTCTTTATTGGCTTCCTTTTCATATGCTTCTCCTTCACACAGGCCTGCTTCCTTTAAATTCTTTAAAATGTGGTTACTCTACCATGATTGTAAGAATGTGATCAAGCAATCTTGAACTAAGTCTATTGGTGGTTGTCCTATGCTGGTTTTACAGAAAAAACAGTACAGGTTAAAGCACATTCTTAAGGCTTGGCTTTTGTTCAAGTTTTAGAAAATGCTTTGCCTAATGAGATGGAGTCACTTTTTTTCTAAAGAAAAGCAAGCTATGGAGGACCTAAACTTTGCTTTGGAAAGAAAAACCTAATATGTTTTGGTTTCAAAATGGTTATAGAAACTCAGCCTTTTTCCATGCAGTGATTAAGAAAAGGAATAATGTAGGGGGGTAATGTTGTGTTTAAAATTGATATTTAAAAATATTTTGATACTCTTACTTGGAACTTCTTGCTGCAGGTGTTTGATCAATTTGGTTTTCACGGGATTTTCTCTTCTTGGATCTTGCTTATTCTCAAATATGTTTTTCTTTCTGGAAGGGTTAATGACAATCTTGTTGGCTATTTCAGTTATAGAAGAGGGGTTGAGCAAGGGGATTTTTTTATCTCCTTTATTATTTTGCCACCTGAAGAGGTGTTGAGCAGATGGATTTCTCAGCTTTTTCCAGCCAAAGGATGTTGCCTATGGTTAGTTCTAAAGGGTTTCTTTTTCGTCTCATCTACTTTATGCTAATGACATTTTTGTTTTCAGGACAAATAAAAAAAGTTAGACCAATCTTTTGCAGTTCCTCAGTTTACATATGGTTCTTCTACTTGTAAATGGGTTAATCATTCTAAGGATCACTTCTAATCTTTTAATGAGATGGATTAATCATTCTACGCGTCACTTCTAATCTTCTAATTTTTTAATGATTCCCCTCTTTTCATTAGAAGAGCCAAATGTGCTCTTCGATGTCATAAAGACCCTAATCCCTTTTCCCACCCTGAGGTCTTACGTTTGATATATTTATCGTTTCATATACTTTCTTTTACAAATTAAACTTGGAGGGTTTTAGAATGACTTTTGAAAAAGCAAAAACAATACATTGTTTAATTACAATAATTAGACCATTTACTACAAAGAGATAATGAAATGTAAAGAGAAAATTGTAAAACAAAATTAAACGAAAACTAAAGTATGAATCAGAGACTAAAAATAAATGGGTATAAAGTAAAATTGTAAAATCTACACAAGAGATAGTAAACAAAAATAATGAAGAAAAACAGTGACAGAAAAACAGAGAATAAGAGATAAAAACAATTAGAGAATGAAATTAAACAAAATTTTTGGACACAACTGTGATATTTAGAATCTGAGACTAAAATGATAAACGGATACAAATTGCAGAAACAAAACTAAAACGGAGGGTGTATTTAGATTATGTAAATGAAAATGCATGAAATAATTTGAAACAATATAAATTGAAACTATACTAGTAAAATCCAATGAAATTGTAAAACAAAATATTTTAGTACAACATTCTAGTACAACTCTTATACCGTCTAATAGATTATTGTCTAATAGATTATCTAATGGTTGTACAATTGTAAATAAATCGTCTAATAAAAGAAAGAAACCTTAAACTATAAATTTGCAGTGAAATAAATGACATAAATGTAAAGTTATAAGAAAAGTAGGTGACAGAAATTATGAAATTATAGAAATGTAAACACAGTGAAATTAAAAGCATAAGAACTATAAATTGCAAAAACATGGGTCAAAGAAGCTAAAGTTAAAACGAGTTTATTTTATTGTGTTACATATAAAATTACAACAATCTCTTTTTTCTACTCTAGACCGTTTGATAAGTTGAATAGTTAACCATCTAATGGTTTGAACTATAGAATGTCTAATGGTCTAATATTACTTCAATTGTCTACTGTTTCTTTCTTTTAAGTTTAAAACTCCAATCTTCATGTTTCCAAAATCATTAAAGCTCTAAAGTGAGGAATCAATTACAACAAAAATCAGATCCAAAGATCTAAAAAAAAATCATGACAAAATAATGGATTAGATGGTTTATTAAATATTCGGCAGAAAAACCTATCTAAAAGTACAATATGAACACAATTTACATTAAAATACCTATTTCCTATGAAAAATGAAAATCTTTATTAAAAACAAAGAATGAGAACAAAAGAAACACTTCAAAGATGCAATTAGCCTATAAAATTGTGAATAAATCAAATGTTATCATACCCTCACACTTTGAAAATAAGAAAAAGAACTAAGGAAAATTAAATTTTTAGTTTTTTAGAAAAAAATATATATAGCAATTGGGGTCACGTTGAGATAGAAAAAGAACTTTGAAAATAGAGAATTCTTTGTTGTGGTTTATTGTGAAAAAGTATGGGAAAACCAAAAAATAGAGGAAACGATATGCGAAACTAGATTTAGGGTCCGATAATCAGTTATGTGTAGGAATATTGTTAACAACAACCGACGTAGAAGGTAACCCAATGGGAAAAAAAAAACTTAAAAACAATTAAGCACGAACCTTATTACATCAGTAAACAACCGATATAATATGGTCTTACATGTTAAAACTTAAATTTTTTGAATGAGAGCCAGACACTTATTACATTGCTTACAACCAATGTAATAGGTTTTTTAACCCTAGAAGTATCCCAATACCTATTTTCACTGCCCTCTTGCTCTCTGTTTACTGTTGTAGTGCTCATTCTCTACATTAGTTTTCATTTTTGCTCGTGTTCTCCTTCCTTGAAGTACCTAGTTCCTACATTCTCTTGCTCATGTTCCTCTATTTGTTGGCAATGGTCATTGCCATTTGTTGTTGTAATTATTGCCATTCATCGTTGCCATTCGCATCTTCAAGAAGTATGTACTCATCGTAGTTTGCACCGTTCCACTGAAATGCTGGTTGAAATATACTTGGTTGATTGTTTCTTTTTAGGTTCTGATTATGGCAAATAGGATTTTCTTGAAACAAATATTAGCCATATTTAAAGGTTTTGACTAGGACCTTTCTCCAATAACATTGGGCCACTGAACAAGTTTAAACAAAACTGTATTACAACTGCCATTTAGGAATTAGCAATGTGTATTTTATGTTGTGCCTTTATGTTATTGAATGTTATATATGTGTTGAATGTGTTATATTGGTTTCGAGAATGTTCAATCTTCGACAATTTATATTTTATTTTATGCATTGAGTGAATCTTAGTTTCCCGACTGAGATTCAATACAAATATTGAATATTACTTCCAATTTTAAGTATTTTCTTAAAGTTTGAAAACAAATGGAGGTAGTAGTAATAATCATTATATTGAACTTGAATTGTTCATTTGGACAGTTTAGGAAGATTGAACACTTTTTCATAATTCCTTAGTACGTATAAGTAATTACATTATTTATATTTCATGAAATTTTTGGTTCATTGCATTTTATATTGATCTTCGGATACATATTTGATTATGGTTGACTTAACCTCACCTTTCATTTTGTAAAGTTACTTGAAAACCGATCCGAAATGCCGCCAAAATTTTGTAGGGTTTAAATAATGCATAATAAAATGGATGTACTAATGAAATATGAATAAGTGAATCTTCTTGAATGGGATAGGGTCACACCTTGTTTTAAAATGGGGGATACTCATGCATAAACCAAAATCTTGTACTATATAGTCATGAATCGAAGTTGGATAAATGAAAGTGAAAACATTGATGTATATGAGAATGGCATTGAAGAGTTTCTACAATTTGTTGAACGGAATGGAGCAAGTATAAATGGAAGATATTATTGTTCGTATGTTAATTATTTAAATAAGAAATGACTATAAATTCAGTTGATACAAGAGTATGTTCTTTGTGATGGTTTCTTGAAGAACTATACTATTGGACTTGACATGATGAACTTCTAGACCTACCATCTGTATCTGAATCTGAATGTTAACATTCTAATATATATTCTGAGGATCACATAGAAGACATGATTCATGATATTGTAAAAGATAGTTTCCACCAAGCACACATGTAGATTCGTTGAAAGATGATTTAGTAACAGATTTGTATCCTGATTGTTCAGGCTTCCTATGTTTGTTAGTAGTATTAAGATTTTTTAATATCAAGGCAAGAAATGGGTGAATCGATAAAAGATTCACTAAATTGCTCAAGTTGTTGCATGAAATGCTTTCAAAAGGTAATACATTGTTGACTGGTCACTATGAGGCGAAGAAGATGTTGTGTCTGATGAATATTGAGTATCAGAAAATACATGCATGCCATATCAAAACTTCAGGCTCAATTTGAGCTCTATGTCAAAAGTTATGACCATTTGAAGTTTTTTCGCACTAAATTTTGACAATTCAAAATCTATCATAAATTTATATAATGTAAGGACACTACTATCAAATATACACTAAAAGAAGTTGTTGTTAAAATAATTGGATCAAAAACAAATTTCTAACTATTTTTAATATATTATTTTTAAAAAATGTTAATGTTACAAAGAGAAGCGGCAAGAGAGTAAAGGTAAAGGTGGAACCAGGCATTCATGCTCATGCATCAAGTCAAGTCGCTGTTATAGCATCCTTAATGACCTGCAACGTCAACATAAAAACAAGTTAAACAAACAAACCACACAAGTCGAAAATGTGAAACAAAATAATGAGGGTAAAAATAATGAGCACACAAGCAAAGAATGCAAACACTACAAAAAAAAAAGCAACAGAGAACGCAAGTAGAGAATGCAGAAAAGCAAGCACCAAACTCAAGCAATGCGGGAGAAAGACAAATAACAAAAGTAGTGAAAAAGCTAAGTTAAAAAACACATCTATTACATCGGTTGCTAAAACAACCGATGTAATAAGTCTGCGCCAAAATGTGTTTTTAATTGGAGTATGCAACGTCACTTTCTACATCAGTTGGAGTTCAAACTGATATAGAAAGTCACTTTGTTACATTGATTTGAGCAACAACCGATGTAATAAGTGACACGCGTAATTATCTTTTTAAAAAGAAATTTGTGGAATTTTCTTAGGCTATTTTTTACATTAGTTGTATTGTAGAATGAGTCCTATTACATTGGTGACTCCTTAATCGATGTAAGATGTTCTATTTATTTACAAAATTATCACTGTATTTTTGTTTACACGGTTCTGTTGAATCATTAAACGGTCCAAAGTCCCTTTAGATGATATAATCATCTAATAAAGTTTTGATGATAAGAATACTCCAAGTATGTGCTTGTATTTAATGATCTTATATGTCTGTTAAATTAATATTCACATATTTTTAAGCAACATGATGAGTATGTACAAATGAATTGTAGATCCAGATAAGTGTTTATTTATTATTATTTTATTACATTAATTTTGTATAAAATTAAAAGAAGAGTAAAGTTAAAATTAAATAAATATAAAAATAATAAATGTTTATTTTGAAATTTGCTTTCAATTTTATTTTGAGATCAAATCATTCTTTTCACCTTGGTATATGGTTTTATCAAGTTTTGCTCACAATAAAATTAATTTGATTTAACATATTTTATTTACCTATATGTATTTATAGAAACTTTTTGAAATTAAGATTTGATTGTTATGTTGTTATAGGTAAATACAGAAACAATTCAAAAATGATTTTAGTGCATGTAGTTTTGATTTGATTTATTTCTAAATCTAAAAGACAAATTAAAGTGTCTTTCACATAAGGAAAATGATACTTTGACACTGCATTTTCTCTTACTTCCGTTTGACACTTCGACGTGGCATGTGTTGTCCCGCATGACAATGAAAGAGAAAACACAGTTGTTTTTGGCATTCCATCCCTGAGACACATGTGTGTGTTCCAAAACTACAAACAGCAAACTACTTATTTGAACTGAGCTAACCACTTAGTTGTTTTCACCCCTGAGACACATGTGTGTTCCAAAACTACACACAGCGAATCACTTATTTGAACTGAGCTAACCACTTAGACATTCCACCCGAGACACGTGTGTGTTCCAAAACTACACACAACGAACCACTTATTTGAACTGAGCTAACCACTTAGTTTTTCACCTCTCAGACACGTGTGTGTTCCAAAACTACACACAGCGAACCACTTACTTGAACTGAGCTAACCACTTAGACATTCCACCCTTGAGACACATGTGTGTGTTCCAAAATTACACACAGCGAACCACTTATTTGAACTGAGCTAATCACTTAGTGTTTTCACCCCTCAGACACGTGTGTGTTCCAAAACTACACACAGCGAACCACTTATTTGAACTGAGCTAACCACTTAGACCTTCCACGTGTGTGTTCCAAAACTACACACAGTGAATCACTTGGGTGAACTGAGCTAACCACTTAGACCTACCACCCCTGTGACACATGTGTGTGTTCCAAAATTACACAGCGAACCACTTATTTGAACTGAGCTAACCACTTAGACATTCCACCCCTGAGACACATGTGTGTGTTCCAAAATTACACACAGCGAATCACTTATTTGAACTAAGCTAACCACTTAGTGTTTTCACCCCTCAGACACGTGTGTTCAAAAACTACACACAGCGAACTACTTATTTGAACTGAGCTAACCACTTAGACCTTCTACTCCTAAGACACATGTGTGTGTTCCAAAACTACACACAGCGAACCACTTAGGTGAACTGAGCTAACCACTTAGACCTGCCACCCCTAAGACACATGTGTGTGTTCCAAAATTACACACAGCGAACCACTTATTTGAACTGAGCTAACCACTTAGACATTCCACCCCTAAAACACATTTGTGTGTTCCAAAATTACACACAACGAACCACTTATTTGAACTGAGCTAACCACTTAGTGTTATCACCCCTCAGACACGTGTGTGTTCCAAAACTACACACAGCGAACCACTTATTTGAACTGAGCTAACCACTTAGACCTTCCACTCCTGAGACACATGTGTGTGTTCCAAAACTACACACAGCG
>Ga0099824_1009878_pt1 | contig 11544 bp, 13 predicted proteins | sample SiratrowhiteBW_FD_76837 | JGI IMG/M metagenome (GOLD analysis project Ga0099824, IMG submission 76837) | Root nodule microbial communities of legume samples collected from California, USA - Siratro white BW | ecosystem: Host-associated > Plants > Roots > Nodule | place: USA: California... | reverse complement strand
GCGACCACGAGATCCTGATCACGATCGAAGAAGGCTCAATCGGCGGCTTCGGCTCGCATGTCGCGCAGTTCCTGACGGACCAGGGCGTGCTCGATACGGGCATGGTCAAGTTCCGCTCGATGGTGCTGCCCGACGTGTTCCAGGACCACGACACGCCGGCGGCGATGTACGCCCGCGCCGGCCTCGACGCCAAGGGCATCGTCGCCAAGGTGTTCGAGGCGCTCGGCAAGGATGTGAAGACCGAGACGGTCAAGCTGGCCTGATGGTTTCACCTCTCCCGCTTCTCTTGCGGGAGAGGTGACGCTCAGCTTCGGGTAGGGCTTTCTCCTGTAGAAAGTTCTTCCTCGCGGAGACACCCTCTCCCCGAGCCTTCCCCGCAAGCGAGGGAGGGAGCAGAGCATGCGCTGTGGCGCAGATCTCGATCCCAGCACTCCTCGCTTCATGAAAATGTCGGCCGTGTCAGCCACCCGCTGGTGCTGCCGGCCATGATGCCCCCATCGATGTCCAGCACGATCTGCCGAGTTCGAGGCTTGAGTCCGGATGGCGGCCGCGCGATTGATCGCTACATTAAAGCGCGATGAGATTTGGATGAATCGTCATCGCGCTTTAGCTTGTTGTTTACGCATGATCTTTCCGGAAAACCGCTTCGCACTTTTCCGGATCATGCTTTAGCGTTTCACCGCCCCGGAGATCCGATGCCCCGTCCCCGCAAGCGCGCTGATACATTGCTGGTCGAGCGCGGCCTGTTCGAGAGCCGGGCGCGTGCACGCGCGGCGATCGAAGCCGGGCTCGTCACGGCTGACGACAAGCAGGTTTCGAAACCGTCGCAGACGATCGCTGAGGACGCGGTGATCCAGGCCGAGCCCGCGCACCCCTACGTCTCCCGCGGCGGCGTCAAGCTCGCCGGAGCGCTGGAGCGCTACCCGATTGATATCGAGGACCACGTCTGCCTCGACGTCGGCGCCTCCACCGGAGGCTTCACCGAGGTGCTGCTGGCGAACGGCGCCAGCCTGGTGTTCGCAATCGATGTCGGCAGCAGCCAGCTGCATCCCTCGCTGCGCGATCATCCCAAGATCGTCTCGATGGAGGAGACCGACATCCGCAGTTACGAGGGCAAGCGCCTGCCGGCGCGGCCCGATGTGGTCGTCATCGATGTCAGCTTCATCTCGCTGAAGGCGGTGCTGCCGGTGGCACTGTCGCTGGCGGCCGCGCCGATGAGCCTGTTGGCGCTGATCAAGCCGCAATTCGAGGCGGACCGGAAGCACAACAAGAAGGGCATCATCCGCAACGCCGCCGTGCACCAGGAAATCTGCGACGACATCGCGGCCTTTGCCGCTTCGCTCGGCTGCACAGACATCGAGGTGTTCCGCTCCTCGATCACCGGCGGTGACGGCAATATCGAATTCTTTCTGGGCGCGCGCCGTGGTTGAACGGCTGACCATCGATCATGTCGGCCATCGCGGCGACGGCGTCAGCCTCGACGCCGGCGAAGCAATCTACGTGCCCTACACGCTCGGCGGTGAGACCGTCGAAGTCGATCACGTCGTGGGCCACCATCCCGACCGCCGCAAGCTGCTCGCGGTGGAGGTCGCAAGTCCCGAACGCATCGCGCCATTCTGTCCGCATTTCGGCGTCTGTGGCGGCTGCGCCATCCAGCATTGGACGGCCGAGCCGTATCGCGCCTGGAAACGCGATATCGTGGTGGACACGCTGGCGCAGGCCGGCGTCGATTGCGAGGTGGCGCCGCTGGTCGATGCCCACGGCGCCGGACGCCGCCGCATCACGCTGCACGGCCGGTTCGGCACGCATGACATCCTCAAGGTCGGCTTCTCCGCAGCGAGCTCGCATGACGTCATTCCGATTCATCGCTGTCCCATCCTCGATCCCACACTCGAGGGGGCGCTCGATGCCGCCTGGGCACTGGCCGAGCCGCTGACCTCCAAGATGCCGGTGACGAAGCCGCTCGACATCCAGGTCACTGCGACCGCCAACGGCCTCGACGTCGACGTGCGCGGCTCCGGCCCGCTGCCGACGCCGCTGGTCGCGGCGCTGTCGCGCGTCGCCGAGCAGCATCGCCTGGCACGACTGACGCGGCACGGCGAGCTGGTGCTGCAGCGCCTGCCACCGACGGTGAAGATGGGCCGCGCGGAGGTGACGCTGCCGCCAGGTTCATTCCTGCAGGCGACGGTGGCGGGCGAGGAGACGCTTGCGGCGCTCGTCACTGAGCGCATCGGCAAAGCCAAGGAGGTCGCCGATCTCTTCTGCGGCGTCGGCCCGTTCGCTCTGCGGCTCGCCGAGAAGGCCCGCGTTACCGCCTATGACAGCGACGCCGGTGCCATCGCGGCCCTCACGAAAGCCGCGCGCACACCGGGCCTGAAGCCGATCAGGTGCGAGCCGCGCGCCCTGTTCCGCCGCCCCCTGGTGCCGCAGGAGCTGCGCGACTTCGACGCCGTGGTGTTCGACCCGCCGCGCCAGGGCGCGCAGGCACAGGCGCTCAAGCTCGCCGCGAGCAAGGTGCCCGTCGTGGTCGCGGTGTCCTGCAACGCCGCAACCTTTGCCCGCGACGCGCGGCTGCTGATGGACGGAGGCTATCGGCTGGAAACGGTGGTGCCGGTCGATCAGTTCCGCCACACGCCGCACGTGGAGCTGGTGGCACGGTTCAGCCGATGACGTCGGACTCTACTGTTCGAGCATGATCTTTCCGGAAAACCGCTGCACACTTTTCCGGACCATGCTCTACGCCGACGGCTCGAATTGCGGCTGCCATCGCAACAGGTAGGACTGCAGCGAGCGCACCGCAATCGCCAACAGGATCCCGACGAACATCATGACGAAGATGGCGACCATCATCTCGCTGGCATTGGCGCGGGCCTCGGCCTCGATGATGAGCTTGCCGAGCCCGCGTTCGGCGCCGATGAATTCTCCGACGATGACGCCGATCAGCGCAAACTACACCGCCGGCAGCAGCGACGCAAACACCCAGGCGAGCGCGGAGGGAATCACGACCGTGCGCAGCACCGTGAATTCGCTGGCGCCGAGCAGACGGGCGGCGGCGATCTGATCGCGGTCGACCGCACGCGTTCCCTCGAAGGTGTTGAAGAACACCACGAAGAACACGACGAGCCATGCCGTCGCGATCTTGGAGAGATCGCCGAGGCCGAAGATCAGGATGACGAGGGGCACCAGCGCGATGCGCGGTATCGAGTTGAGCGCCACGATGTAGGGTCCGAACACGCGGGCAAGGAAGTCCGAACGGCCGAGGACCAGGCCGGCCGCGATGCCGCTCGCCGAGCCGAACAGAAAGCCCCACCAGGTGTTCTTCAGGGTGACGAGCGTCGCAAGCCACAGCTTGTTGTCGCTACCCGTGATGCAGGCGGAAAAGCCGGCCGCGTCGGAGAAGCAGCCAAGCCGCAGAAAACTTTGCCAGATCAGCGATGGCTTGGCGACGAAATAGGGATCGAGGATCTTCGGCACGTAGGCCTTCGGCAGCAGCGCCCTGCTCCATTCGAAGCCCCACTGCCAGATGACGAGAATGGCTGCGAGAATGGCCAGTTGCCAGAGCAGGATGACGGTGCGGCTGTTGGACATGATCAGTCGGCCCTGGTGCGGCGGAATTCTTCGCCGAGGGAATGCCAGATGTGGGAATAGAGGCGGCCGAACTCGGCGGTCTCGCGCACGGCCACGGGATCGCGCGGGCGCGGGATGGCGACGTCGAAATCTTCCTTGAGACGCCCGGGCCGCGCCGACAGCAGGATGATGCGGCTCGCCAGCGTCAACGCTTCGCCGAGATCGTGCGTCACGAACAGCACGGTCTGCCGCTCGCGCTCCCAGATCTCCAGCAGCGTCTTGTGCATCTCGAGCTTGGTGTGGGTATCGAGCGCACCGAACGGCTCGTCCATGAGCAGGATCTCGGGCTCCAGGATCAGCGTGCGCATCAAGGCGACGCGCTGGCGCATGCCGCCGGACAGCATGCGCGGAAAGCTCTGCGCAAAGCCCGAGAGGCCGGCCTTCTCGACGGCCGAAGCAACGCGGCCCGCGCGCTCGGTCTTCGGCAGTCCCGCGATCTCCAGCCCATAGCCGATGTTCTGCTCCACGGTTCGCCACGGGAACAGCGTATCGCGCTGGAAGACATAACCCACCCTGGGGTTGACCTTGCCGTCTCCACCGTGTCCTCGTCGATCAGGATGCGCCCGCCCGAGCGCGGCAGCAGCCCCGCGACCATGTTGAGAATGGTGCTCTTGCCGCAGCCGGATGGACCGAGCAGCGCGACGAATTCGCCCTGCTTGACCTCGAAGGACACGTCATCCACCGCGACGAACTCGCGTCCGGACGCGTTGAAGCGCTTGGCAAGCCCCTGCACGGCAATGCGCGTGCGCGCCGCCGCTGCTGGAACGTCGCCGCGCGCGAGCGCGAGACCCTGGCCTGGCGGGGCGATCATTTGTATTTCGCCCTGGCCGTCTGAAGGAAGCTCATGTCGACGACATCCTCGTACCTGGTCTCGGGAATGTCGGTCCCCTTGCGGTACCAGGGCTTGGCGCCGCGTTCGAACGAAGCCCTGTCGATGACGCCGTCATAGGCCCAGGTCGACTTGTCGAAGCCGAGCTCGGCGCTGACCGCGTCCGGATCTATCCCTGAGAAATATTTCGGCGTGACCAGCGCCTGCACCTCCGCGAGCGGCGTTGCCTTCACAAAGGCCATGGCGCGATAGATCGCGTTGACATAGGCCTGCACCATCGCCTTGTCCTGCTCGACCGTGTCCTGGAGCGTGTAGATCACCAGCACGGGCAGCGTCCCGCCGAAATCCTTTTCAAACACACCCGGCTTGGACGTGTCGTAGATCGTTTTGCCAAAGCCCTTTTTCTCGACCTCGACGATCCAGCTCGGCGGCGCCATGATGGCGTCGAACTGCTTGGTCTGCAGCGAAGGGAACATCGTGTTGGGCCCGCCGCCTGCGACCCAGTTCACCTTGCTGCTCAGCCCGCGCGCCTCGAACACATAAGTGCCGAACACCCAGGTGCCGGATCCGATGGCGGTCGCGGCGACGATCGGCTTGGCGCCATCCGCGCGCTTATAGTCCGCGAGCTTCTCGACCGAATTGATGCCGCTGTCATAGAGGTCCTGCCGGACCATGATGTTGGCGTAGGAGCATACCATCTCGGTCGCGAGCAGGATCTTGCACGGCTTCCCGCGCGCACCGAGCTGAAGTGGATGGCTGGCGTCACCGTGGGCGAACAGCGCCTGCCCTGCCGCCAACGTCTGGCGGCCGAATGTGCCGGCATTGCCGGTAACGAGCTTGGAATCGAGCCCTTCGTCCTTGAAGTACCCCTTCAGCTCCGCGATCATGCCGATGGCGTAGACCGGCGACACCGGCCCGCAGGCGAGCGAGACCTGCTTGGCCTCGGCGCGCAGCTGCCCCGGCAGCAGCGATGCGCCGGCCCATGCCGAGCCCGCGATCAGCGCCTGGCGCCTTGTCATGCTCATGTGCTCCTCCTCCCTTGGTTCTGCTCGATCGCGCCGATCGGTCAGGGCGGCGCGACCTTGACCGTCCCTGCTTGTCGCAGTGCTTCGATCTCATTCGGCGACATGCCGATCTCGCTCAGGATCTCACCGCTATGTTCGCCGATCCCGGGAGGATCGTAGCGGTTGGGCAGGCGCCTTCCATCCATGGAAATCGGCAATAGCGGCGTCTTGTCCTCGCGACCGTCGGGAAGCCGAATGTCGGTCAGGCCACCCGAACGGTTGAGATGCGGATCCTCGAAGAGATCGCCGGGCTTGTTCACCGGTGCATAAGGCAGATCGAGCTGCTCGAGGCGCGTGGCGAGATCGGCCTTGTCCCATTGCTCGAAAATCTTCGCGATCTCGGGGATCAGCCAGCTGCGATGATCGACGCGGTCGTTGCTCGTCGCAAAGCGCGGATCGGAGAGCCAGGCTTCGCGATCGAAGGCGCGGCAGAACGCTTCCCATTGCTCTTCACCGACGATGGTGACGAACAGTTTAGAGCCGTCCCGGGTGTCGAAGAGATCGTAGACCGGCCACGGGCTATCCTTGATCGAATACGGGATCGAGGGCTGACCGCTGACCACCTCGCACATCATGGCCTGCGCCATCAGGAACACGTTGTTCTCGTACAGCGCACTCTGGATGTAGCGGCCGCGGCCGGTGCGCTGCCGCTCGGCCAGCGCGGCCTGGATCGCGATCACGCCGAACATTCCGCCCATGACATCGTTGACCGAGGCGCCGGCGCGCATGGGACGGTCGGGCAAGCCGGTCATATAGGCGAGGCCGCCCATCATCTGCACGACTTCGTCGAGCGCCAGGCGGTTCTCGTACGGGCCGGGCAGATAGCCCTTGAGCGAGCAATAGATCAGGCGTGGTGCAAAGGCCGCGACACTCTCGTAGTCGAGGCCGATCCGCTTCAACAGGCCCGGCCGGAAGTTCTCGATCAGGACGTCGCTGTTCTCGATCAGCCTGCGCGCCACGTCCTGACCTTCCGCAGTCGACGTATCCAGCGCGATGCTGCGCTTGTTGCGGCTGTAGGTCGCAAAGAAGCCGGCGGGCCCTTTGAAGGTGCGGGTGCGGTCCCCCTTGGGCGGCTCGACCTTGATCACGTCGGCGCCGAGATCGGCGAGGATCAGGCCGCAGCTCGGCCCCATCACCATCTGGCTGAACTCGATCACCCGAATGCCCGCCAGCGGACGAAGCTCCGATGCGGTCTCACGCGCAGCCATGGTCATGCCGCGCTCCGCAGGACCTTGGGAACACCGGCCTCGTGCAGATGCCCGGTCAAATGTTTTGCCGGGATATGGCGGGCGAGAATCTCGCGCGTCTGCATCAGACGATCGAGGTCGATGCCGGTCGAAAGTCCCATGCGCTCCAGCATGAACACCAGATCCTCGGTGACGATGTTGCCGCGCGCGCCGGGAGCAAAGGGACAGCCACCGAGGCCGGACACTGCGGCATCGAAGCGGCGAATGCCCGCTTCGAGGCCGGCGACGGCATTGGCAAGGCCGGCCCCGAGCGTATCGTGCAGATGCAGCCGCAGCGTCATTTGTGACCCGACCTCGCGCTGTACGCCAGCAACGATCTGCCGGATCGATTTCGGCGTCGCATAGCCGACGGTGTCGGCAAGCCCGATCTCATCGGCTTGGGCTTCGGCAAAACCGCGTGCCACACGGCATACGGCCGATTCGCTCACCTCACCTTCCAGCGAGCAACCGAAGGAGGTGGAGATCGCGCCCATCAAGAACGGCCGCTGATCCGCTGGCCGGGCGTCGATCGCGGCGCGGACCGCGCGAAATCCCTCGATCTGCTCTTCTATCGTGCGGCGTACGTTGGCGCGATTGTGCGTTTCGCTCGCCGAGATGACGAAATAGACGGCGTTGACGCCGGCCGCGATGGCGCGCTCGGCGCCCTTCTGGTTCGGCACCAGCGCGCCGATGGTCGCCGATTTGTGCGTGAGCGCATGCGCCATCACCACGTCGACGTCGGCGAATTGCGGCACGACCTTCGCCGGGACAAAGGACCCGGCATCGATCTCGCGTACGCCCGCAGCGGCGATCGTGTCGATCAGCGCGCATTTGGCTTCGGTCGGAACGAAGGTGTCCAGGTTCTGGAGACCATCGCGGGGAGCGACCTCGCAAATGTGGACATCGGGCGTGCTCGCCATCTGGGCTCTCCCCTGATCGATTGTATATTATTGCATAAAAGAACAATCCGTGGGACAGTCTGTCAAGCCCTAAAGCTTGCGGGCACTGCAATGATCGCATCCGATAGTTCCCGACAGCGCAACGAGAAGAACGGTTCCGAGCGCGCCGAACATCTCGCCGGCCTGATCATGGCGCTCGCCCGCCGCGAGGGCATGAAAGCCGGCGACCGCCTGATCGAACAACGGCTTGCGGACGCGCTGGACCTTTCACGCGCGCCGATCCGGCTCGGCCTGAGGGCCCTGGAAGCGGCGGGGCTGGCGCGCGGCGAACCGCATCGCGGCTTCGTGCTGGCCAAGAATCCCACCAGCGGCGCCGCCCAGCCGGCGCTCGCGGCCGTCAGGCGCAACGAGCAGGTATATGCGACCATTGCAGGCGATGTGCTCGCGAGCCGACTCCCGGCCAACGTCACGGAGGCTGAGCTGATGCGCCGCTACGGTCTGAGCCGGGCCGAGCTGCAGCGGCTGCTCGACCGCATCGCCGCCGAGGGCTGGATCGCACGCCTGCCCGGCTACGGCTGGCGCTTCGCGGAGACGGTCTCGAGTCCCGAAGCTCAAGCGCAGGCCAAGGCCTTTCGCGCGGTGATCGAGCCGGCGGCGATCTTGCAGCCCGGCTTTGCGCTGCCGCAGGAGGTGATCATTCGCTTGCGCGAACGCCAACAGCGCGTCTTCGACGGCGAACTCGAGAAGATGACGATCGGCGAGATCTTTCACTCCGGCTGCGAATTCCATGAAGAGATCGTCCATGGCGCCGGCAATCCATTCTTCCTCGAAGCGCTCAAGCGCGTGAACTCGATCAGGCGCCTGTTCGCCTATCGCAGCTTCGCCGATCGCGCCGGCATGCGGCGCCATGTGCGCGAGCATCTGCGCCTGCTCGACGTTCTGGAAACCCGACGCTACGCCGAGGCGGCGGACCTGATGGCCAGGCACTTGCAACGCCCGCTGGTGGCGGGCGTGTCGTGATGCTCAAACCGAAATTACCCGGCACGCTGTCATGAGCCGAACGTCGCGGCGATCCTGACAACCGAACGCGCCGCGATCGCTGGGGTCGCCAACTATGTGCTCGAAGGCAACTCGGCGCAAATGCGCGACAAAGCATTCATGCGCGAGCTCGTCAGCTGGATCCGCTTCAACGAGGCGGAGGCGCTCGCGCGCGCTTTAGGTCTTTTTCGGAGCACGATCTTTTTGGAAACTGCTTCACGCTTTTCCGGATCATGCTCTAGCGCCGCAAGCCGCCCAGCGCCGGAGACTCGCCGGGCAGCATCGACGAGTTGATGTCGCTGTCCATGCGGCCCGATTGCTGCTGGGTATAGCCGACCCCGAACGACAGGCTGAGGTTGGAGGTCGGCTTGAATTCGACACCCGCAAACCCGCCATAGCCGGGCGAAGCGCTGGAGGTGAGCGGCGCCAGTGAGCTGCCGATGCCGTTGCCGAACTTCAGTGTCTCGAAACCGGCGAAGAACGTGACGGGCATGCCGCCGGCCGTCTTGATGTTGTAGCCGAACTGCGTGCTGTCATAGGACAGCGCGCTGAAATTGCCGGCCGAACCGGCCTGATTGAAGCCGCTCGAGCCAAAATTGCCGCGCTCGCTGCCGACGAAGAAACCGTTCGCATAGCTGGTACGCCAAGCCGCGTCGCCGGCGTTGAAGCTCGGAAAATTGCCGTAGTGGAAATCGGAGCTCTGGCCGGCGCCTCCACCGAGGCCGAAGGGCCCGCCGGGTATCCAATATCTCAGCGGCGCGACTTGCGCATGAACCAGCTCTCCGCCGAGACAGAGCACCGCGAGAGCTGCAAGGAGAGATGAACGTGCAAGGTTGAACATTCAGATGACCGTCGAGAATTTTGCAAATTATACTCCTCGACCATCATCAAAGCCAGCAGAGTGACCGTGCCGGCGTCGCGGCCGCAGGTCTTCCGGGGAACCGCATCTGATGCCGCCTGATCCCTTGCTCACCCGCCTGACATTCGCGCTTGCCGACGTACCGGGCGTCCAGGCTGTCGTGCTCGGCGGCTCGCGCGCGCGGGGCAGTGCACACGCTGCGTCGGACTACGATATCGGCCTCTATTTCAAGACGGCGATTCCGCTCGACACCGAACGGGTGCTGGCCGCCGCGAAGGACATTGCTGACGATCCCGCCGCTACGACCGTGACGCCGGTCGGAGAATGGGGTCAGTGGATCGTCGGCGGCGCCTGGCTTTCGGTGGAGGGCCGCAAGGTCGACCTGCTCTACCGTGACGCCGACGCGGTCGAGGCCGTCATGGAATCCTGCTGCGCCGCGGTGGTCACCATGGACTACCAGCCCGGCCATCCGCACGGCTTCTGCTCGGCGATCTGGATGGGCGAGATCGCGTATTGTCAGCCTCTGCACGATCCGAACGGCGTGATCGCTCGGCTCAAATCAATCGCGCTGCCCTATCCGCCGGCGCTGCGTGCGGCGTTGATCCGGCGCTTCCAGTGGGAAATCTCGTTCGGTGTCGAGAATGCGGAGCTTGCGGCGGCGCGCGGCGAGCAGACTCATGTCGCGGGATGCCTCTACAGGTCGATCGCCTGCATCGCACAGGTCCTGTTCGCACTAAACCAACGCTATCTCATCAACGAAAAGGGCGCGCTTCAGGAGGCCGCCCGCCTGCCGTTGACGATCCCGCATCTGGCACAGCAGACCAACGAGGTCTGGCGGCTGATCGGCACCGGTGCCTTGGCGCCGGCCTGCGAGATCTTGCGCAGGATCGACCGGCAGTTGAAGCTGCTGACATCTTGAAAGCATGGAGAACCCGGTGACATCCGATGGTCCCGTCACTTACGAGCGCGCAGGCAACATCGCCCGCATCATCCCGGCGATCCACTATGCGCATCTGCCGCGCATCGTCGGACGTCACCGCGCCTTCGAGCTGCTGTTCACCGGCCGCGTCTTCAGCGCCATGGAAGCGCGCGAGCTCGGGCTGGTGAACCGCGTCGTCGGCGATGCGGAGCTCGAGCCCGAGGTGGTGAAGCTCGCCGCACAGTTCGCAGAAAAATCGGCCGCCGTGCTGCGGATGGGCCGGGCCGCCTTCATGCGCCAGATCGCTCTCGATTACCGGCGCAGCATTGCAAGCGCGGTGGATGATTTCTGCAATGTCGGACGAGGCGCAGGAGGGCCTGAAGGCGTTCGTGGAGAAGCGGCCGCCGAAATGGTGAGGACGGCAGCCTCAGGCGGTCTTGTCGACGGAGGACGACGAATCCGCCGGCGGATATTTCGTCACCGGGACCATGAATGATTTCGAGCCGACCTGATAGATGACCTTGCCGTTCTGTCCGTCGTCGGTTGCGATCTGCGTCTGCCCGAACATGATGACGTTCTTGTAGACGATGCCGGTGCCCTGGCGGGTGACACCGTCGGTGGTGACGCTGACCTGCGCTTCCTTGCCGTTGACCGAGAGCACCTTGAAGCTGGCGCTCTTGCCGTTGTCGGGGGAATAGCCGCCCCAGCTTCCCATGAGGCGGCTGTCAGAAGCCGGCGGGTCCTGCTTCTCGAGATTGGCGGCCTGCTTGCCAGCGCCCCCGAACGAGAACAGCAGCACCATGTTCTTGCCGTCCTTGGTGCCGACCGTGACCCCGCCAAAGGTGATGAGCGTCCCCTTGACCTCGCCAAAGCCGCGTTCGGTGTGGCCGTTATGGGTGTACTCGACCTGCGCCCGGGCCCCGCGGATGTTCACGACCTTGAAGCCGACGGGCTGGTTGTTGCCCACCCAATTGCCCTTCCAGTCACCGATCAGCGCGCTCTGGTGATACAGCCGCTCGTTGGCGGGAGAAATCTGGCTGGTGCTCGACGTGACGATGGCCATTGGATTGCTCGGTGGACGGG
>Ga0099824_1009871_pt1 | contig 11549 bp, 7 predicted proteins | sample SiratrowhiteBW_FD_76837 | JGI IMG/M metagenome (GOLD analysis project Ga0099824, IMG submission 76837) | Root nodule microbial communities of legume samples collected from California, USA - Siratro white BW | ecosystem: Host-associated > Plants > Roots > Nodule | place: USA: California... | reverse complement strand
ATAGTTAGTTAATATATCAAATATATAAATATATATATATATATATATATATATATATATATATATATATATATATATATATATATATATATATATATATATATGTTAGCTTTTAGAATCTTATGTTTTGAGACAATAATTCTGCATGAGGATGTAAGGAAACACTCTAACAATCAAGTTAATAATGATACTTCTAGAGTTTCGATACGAAAAAGGAAGATACATTTGTCATTTACAGGCATTAGATCATTACTATGGCCTGTAACCATGTCTAATTGCTTTCGTAATAACGACATTATGGTTGAGACAGTGTCGTTCATAGAATGATTATGAAGTTAGTTCTTTCTATGAATGTTGTGTTTTTTTAATCAAGATGAAAGCCTTGTTTAAGATGGATACTGTGGAGGATTAATGATGTTGAGTGAAGAATTTTCCATTTTAATAAGGAATTTAATGTTTTTTTTAAAAAGCAAGCCTTTTCAAATGCCTTGTTATTTGTGCTACCAATTGTGAAGCAAATGTTTATTATTCTCTGTTTGAAAATTTACTTTACAAAAGTTCTTTTAGAACATAACACACCCTTCTTATGTTTTTTTGTCGCCTTGTAGTTTGATTTATATGAATTCAGCCTCTACCTTAAGTACTTCGTAAGATATGGAAAGATCCTACTAGGCCTTTTTAAATTGTTTTAAAAATGAAAATATTTGTTAATTCACGACTTTATTTCTGATATGTTAAAGAAAATCCTACTAGGACACTGTAGAGCACACAAACCCATATTGAAAAGAAGCTTGGAAAATAGAATCGTGAACTAGTAAGATTGAGTGACAAAGATTCCATTTATTGAATGTACAAGGATTTATATGTTTCCGTTCGTTAAGTTTTTGTATTTAATAATAGTAAATACATTTTGGTTTAATCTCACTATATCTACGACATTAATTTATAAATGTGGACAATGATTAATTAAATCACTTTCTAAAAATGTTGAAAATTTAAACAAATTGTTCTTTTAAGGGTGCAGGGTATAGGACCTGGTGGGAAGACGGTAAAAAACTATCACAAACACCTCGTGTTTTACAGAATAATACTCAAACATAGGTAACAACATATACTTAGAGAGAAGCCGTGTACATTTCGATCTATTAAATACTAATACCTCAACTACATATTAATAAATATCTAAAAAAATTAATAACACTATAAAATAATTAATCAAATATTAGAAACAAAAATATTATCTTTAAATCCATACAAATAAAAAGTCCAGTAAAAAATATATACTCAATATTGCGTACTTATCATTTTCAAAGTAACTTAATCGTTAAAATATCTTTACAAATACGGTTTTCACTGATTCAACAAGAAGAGTAAAAATAATCATCGCGAACACAAAGATGAAAAGGAAAAAGTCACCAACTTAAAGAAACCTCCTTGATTTTACATAGTAAAAACAAGGAGAACGTAAAACGTTAAAGTTTTTAATATAGATACATATTAGACTGAAAGAATTACTAAGAAGCATATAAATGAGCATCAAATTTTCCTTGTGTCAAAAGCATGGAATGTGAGAATATAAGAAAAATAATGATTATCTTAGAGTTAAAGAAACTTGCGTACGTGTATATCGCTCACTCGCTCTTCGATAATTTTCTTTAGGTGTATGGTTTGCCTTAATAACCAAGAAATCGAAAGTAAGAAAGTGAAGTACGATAATCATAATAATAGAGTGATTAAAAAAGGTTTCAACGTTTGATAATTGACACCTTGCCTCTTATACAAAGCTGTAAAGCAGTATGCATCATGACATTGCCTCTTTTATATCTTTTCTACCTCCCCCCTTTCTTAATTATTACTCTTGCATTGTCTATTTGCTTTTCATTCTCCCACTTTGATTGCAAGGACACGTTTTACTTCAAGAATAAGAGTTAAATTACATTAAAGTGAGGAGCGAAAAATATATATAATGATTTTGAATATTTAAGTTTGTAATGTTAGTAAATAGAAATAGGCTTTTCTCCAGGATCAGTTTCAAACTTTACCAAATCAAATCATTCACCATTCCATTTGTTTCACCGCCATGTGTGACAGTAAGACTCAGTATTGACAAAATTTAAAGTCAATGGTTCCATGTGTAGCATTGTGGTTATTATGTTTTTCTTTTTCGACTTTTAAATCTATTATCACTCCATGTAAATGTAGAGTTTATAATTTTTTTAAATTTTAAATGCTTGCAATATAATATTTTTTTTTGGGTTTCATAGTTTTTTATGTAAATACAACAATAGCTTAATAATACATATACATCATATCATGCAAAATGATATCATAAAAAGTACATCCCATGCCATTCTACTTCTTTTATATATCAAGATAAAAATATACTACCATAGATATTCTTTTTACTTATTCTATTTTCTTTTATTTTGGTGAATACAATTTTTCTTTATAGCATAAATCATATAAAGAAACCTACAAGTCCGGATTATCTTTATTTAAGAGAAAATCTTGGTACCATGTTTATTAATCCTCAATTCAACTATTATTTATGGAGTCTTGCACTTCTTTCAGAAAACAGGTTAAAGTTTGTTGAGTAACATAGTTGCACTTAGTAGAGTTTATTTTTTATATGATTTTTGGAAGAGATGCAATGTTATGATAATATTTTGGATCACTCTTATTTTATCTGATGAAATCAGGCAAAGTGTGATATACATTAATGATGCAAAAAATTTATGGAAAGATCTTAAGAAAATGTTTTTCAAATAGAATCACTTCAGAATATCATATATGTTTAAAGATATACATTTAATGAGGTAAAAGGAAAGTTTTAAATATTTTTTGTTGATCTCAAGATATCATGAGATGAATTGGAGACTTTAAGTTTAGACCCCAATTTTTTTTTTTGAAATTTGAGACACTTATGACGTGATAAAAAATGGTATCAAATGATAAAGAATGGTATCAAACATGAAGACTCAGAATATGTTATATGTTTTCTGAAAAGCTTCAATAAAACTTATAATATCATTAAGACACAAAATTTTGCTTATGAAGGTTTTAGTGGTATGTGTTTTCTCATTTGTTCTTTAACAAAAAGAACATTTGAATAGTAATATCATTCATAATGATAAAACTATTATCAATTCTACTAATACTCAGACTAGCTAAAATTAATAAGAAAATACTAATATTAATAACTACATCAATTGAAAAGAACAACAAAAATAAAAATAACGTAATATATATTATGAGAAGTAATAATAATTTTATTCAAATTACAAATTATCATCATAGTATAAACAAAAAATAAACTTCATAGATGTAATGATTGTTTCTTTAATAAGATCTCTAATAATAGTAAAAACAAAATAAAAGATATTTCTTGAATTAATGAGTGAACAATATAAAATTAGAATAACATAAAATTGACTCAAGATTAAATACTCAAATCTAAAAGATTATGTTAGAATAAAAAAGATTTTATACATATAACATATAATCTCAAAGTGGAATCAATCTCTTTTTCTTGTGATAAATGTAAAAATCTTGACAAAAACTAGATTCTTCGTATAGAAGATAGATATTATATCACATATATTTTAAAGTGATAGCTAATATTTGTGAAAAATGTTTCTAAAGTATAAAATAAATTCTCTAAAAAGGAAAATAAATAATTCTAAACGGTTTGTTCATTTTCATATTCTTTGTAGATAGTGTTCTTAATATCAAGTTATTTTAATAAATTTTTAATCAATAATTATCTTTTTTAGAAAACATGACACAGTCATGGAATATGTATCATCATATAAAAGATAGTTTGATATTTAGAAAATAATTATATATGTATATATAGGCGAGTAGTTAGAGTAGAAGAATGTATTTCACCAAAGAAGGCTACATTTTTAAAAAGTTGCTTTCTTATTTTTCTTAACTAAAATGTACATAAACAGAGACAATAGTTCTGAAGGGGAAAATCTGAACATAGTACGATTGTGCCATAACATAAACCGCGTGTGTGAGCATGTCCTACATTGCCACCTTGTGTTGCAACACCCTCACATTTGCAAGCTTCTATGTCGTAACATAATTCAACCCCTTCCCGTGTTGTTGCTGTGATATGGTTTCGATATTAGCGCCTCAAAATCATACCCTTTTATCAACGTTTCTTGTGTTGTAAGTCAAGTAATCCTTATACTAAAGACAAAGTCAAGTGGACCTCAACACTCTCCTATTTTATGGCTTTCTACTCCTTCCTTTCTTCTTGTTGACTTCTGTTATATACTCTTTTGATTTTCGCCACAAATAAATAAAATGCTTTTCTTATAATAATTTTCAATTGTTAACCTCGGCAATTAAAGAACTTCTATGAAAATATTTTAAAAGCATAAATAACAATAACAACAATTAGTTACTATATAAAAATTAATTTAAAAAATTAATTTAAAAATATTTAATAATACTTTATATATTAATATAAGGTATATATAATATGTATGATATAGAATACATTTATTTTAGTTGATTATTAGAATTCAAAATATTAGCATAACTTTTTTATACGTAGTTTGGGTCTCTTTACAATTTTGAAGAAGTTAAAACTGACCAAAGCAAAATTATGAGAATATATTAACTTTGAATGAAACTTTTGGTTGAAAATATGAAATAAAATATAAATTGAAATTTATATTATTTTTTTCATATCATAAAAGACATTATTATATGATGATAAAGTAAAATTTAATGATTGTAACAACTTTTAAATTTAATTTATTTCTTAAAATGTGTATAATACCTTTACTTTGACATTTACTCTAATTATTCTGTACTTAAGATGAACAATGTTTACAAACACACATACAAAAAAACAGTTTGAATTTCACTAATATATTAATTTATATTTGTGTGACGGATTAATTAAATATAAATGCTTCAAATTTCTAGTAATAATAATATGTCAAAAATTTGTAGAAAGTAATTAATATTATTTTGAAAATTTTAATAATATGATAAAATTATTTTTCAGTATTATAATATTTAATGAATACGTTACTAGTAAGAGAAAATAAACGACCAGTATTTGTCACTTATATGATGTAATGTCTCCTGATAGAAAAGTTGAATAAAATTCTTAACAAATATTTATCTAAAAACAAAAATGAATTTAAAAATAAAATAAATCATTTTTTTATATAAGTTACAAATGCGTTATGTATTTAGTTCATTTTAAAAGTTTATTCACGTAAAAAAATTTAAGAGTTTGATATTGTTGCTCCTGGAAGTTTTAATTAACCTGAGTTTTACTTAAAAAAGTTTCATGAGATATAAGTTACTGTAAATTACGCCAAAGTTATGTTTCTATTATCTAAATTACATTTCAATTGCTTAATTTAACAAATCATTGTTTAATAAGCTCTTTATTAATGATAATTATACGCTCTAAAATGAACATTTCTCATTGATATTTTTATATTACTGATAATTTCTTAATGATAATTATACGCGCTATAATCATTATTATTGATGTTAGTGATTTTTATAATTTGGTCACTGTTACAAATTCTATTAATGATAAAATAAAAATTAGTCAAATGGTGTATAATTGATGAAAAAATTCTGTTACTGAATTTTAGTCACTAAGAGCTATATTTATTGTAGTGACATTATTAATTTTTTAGTTTTATGATTTTACAAAATATATTTTATTTTACTTTTTTACTATTTTTTTTTTTACTTTAACAAGGTTATTTGTTTAACCTTTTTATTGTTCAAACATTTAAAAACAGACAAAAAGATTATGAAGTGGTATTTTTACAAAAAAAATTAAAATGAGAATTAAAATGTTTAAAAAAAAAACTTAGTATTTGACTTGTCAACTTAGGTTATAGAGTAGGCACGGATGACGATTGTCAGTCATTAATAATGTAAATCCAAGAATATTAATTAGATCCAGAGTTGGTTTAGAAGAATTTTTTGTTGAGTATTTTTAAAGAAACAATAGTTTATTTATAAATTAAAAAAAGAAACTAAAGAAATCACTTGAAAAATAGTCTATTAAAAATAAATCGATTTAAATAGCTTTACTTAAATTTTATTAATTTTAACGGTTGGATTTATAACAGCACCCTGCAGCTATTTTGAAACTCTATCATCTTAGCAATGTTCTATGATGTTTTTTGTTGATTGGTTTAATGAATCATTTAATGCAACAATGAAATGGTTGGATGCGACATAGTGAATCAGACCAACCACTTTTATTTGGTTTGAATTTAGTAAAAGAAGTGAAAACAAATCTTGCCGAGTAATTTTGATCAGCTTTCATTTTCTTTATTTTTTATTTTCCCTTTAAAATATATATCAACTAGACCGTTCTGCTACGCTCCAGATTTGTGATTAAAAAGAAACAATATTCTATTTTTTGTCTACTTAAAGAAATAAAATCTTATATATTAAAGGTATGGTTGTTAAGGCATTTTCACGCGGGACCCACAACTTGGCGGTGCTGCTAGTTGTGTTCCGCTGTGTTCCTAACAATTTGCAGCTTCCAATTCTTGAAAAGATTAAGACAGAAAAATTAAAAAAATATATATAAATGATAAAATTTATGAAATAATACTATTAATTAAGTAATAAAAGGTGTAATTGAGAAAACAAAATAGTAACGAATATTGATGGAAAGTTAAAATTTAAATTCACTATGAAAAAATTGATTGAATGCAAATCCAAACACAAGACATATGGTAACTAACATGAAAGGAAAGGTGTATGAGGAATGATTGGTTGCGTGAAATGGATTGGGCCCACGTGAGAAAAGCCCAGCTGTATGAGTATGAAGATGGTCCCGCAAAACACCAAATCAGAACCAGCAAAGAAAGAATAGAGAGAAGATTTGTGGTAATTGCAAAAGAAGCAAAAAAGAAAGTCACATTAGTTGAAGGGTCACTCACACATACATACACAAACCCCCTATGTCCCTATGTCTGTCACATGCGCCTAATCTTCATGTGGGGCCCTTCCAGACTGGATCATGCGCTATGCCATTCTGCTTTCAAACTAAATAATATCTCAACAAAACATAATATACTATAACTAAACCCTCCTATCTTCTTTTATTAAATACTATTAAATTCAAAATATTAATATTTAATAATTACAATCAAGCATTCAATTTATTGCTTCAATTACTTTTTATGTCTTAAAATGGATCTCATCATCAGAGGAATCAACATTAGGAGAAATGCAATTATTAATTACAATGATAATTCATATCGTAATTAGCTTATTAAATATGTTTTTGATATTGCAATTCTCAATTGTGATTCCCTAATCATCAATAATGTATTACCTTGTTTTGAAATTCCTATAGAAGTTTTAAAATTAATCCTTAGTTTCCTAAACAGCACACGTCTTTTCTTAATAGACCGTTTGAGGCTGGCAGATGATATTGTATTAGAAATAAAAATAAAAGAAAAGATTTGAAACGCGGTGTAGAGGGGTACGTCAGACAAGTTGATCCAACGGCTAATGGTGGTCCATCACACGAAAACCATCGGTCCCGATGAATAGGCACATATCCGTTCTGTTCCAACAAAACCATCGTCATCATCATCAACGTCAAAAAAACACCAACCTCCTCGATTACGAAAACTAGGTGGGGGTCTATATAAACCTTTCGCCACATCTCTCATACTCCATCACTCTCTCTCTGTCTATCTCTCTCTCTCTCGCTCATTGTCTCTCACACGCACTCACTCTTCTTCACACTGCGATTCACACCAATGGATCGCAACGGCCTTTTCTCTCTCGCCTTCATCTGCATTGTAATCGCCGGCGTCGGAGGCCAGTCTCCAGCGTCAGCGCCGTCGAGCACACCAACAACTCCCGCCGCTTCCACTCCCGCCGCAGCACCTTCCACAACCAAATCACCCGCTCCCGTTGCTTCCCCCAAATCCTCTCCTCCCGCGGCGTCCCCTAAGGCCGCAACCCCCGCATCGACACCGGCGGCATCTCCTCCCACCGTTGCGGCTCCTGCTCCAGCGACCAAGCCTCCGGCAGCGTCTCCTCCGGCTGCGACGCCCGTGAGCTCCCCACCGGCTCCAGTTCCAGTGAGCTCTCCCCCCGCTCCGGTTCCCGTGAGCTCTCCCCCAGCGCCTGTTCCTACCGCTGCTCCCGTGGCGGCGCCAACCACCCCTGTGGCTCCGGCTCCGGCTCCGGGAAAGCACAAGAAGACTAAGAAGCACGGTGCTCCAGCACCTTCACCGGCGTTGCTCGGTCCCCCTGCTCCACCGACAGGCGCTCCTGGTCCCAGCGAAGATGCTTCTTCCCCTGGACCTGCATCTTCTGCCAACGATGAGGTATGTTTTATCTCTTCTGTGTTTTTTCAACGTTGATTTTGTACAATGTGCATCAGATCTGTGATTTATTGTCGTTATAAGGCCCATATCGACCAGTAACAAAATATAGATAACCTTATCTTTTGAATCCAACTCCTATTGTTAAGTTCGTACAAACACGGGCTCTTTAGCTTGTTTGAACTTAGCTGTTGTTAGGGTTTGACACTTTTACTACCTCAACTGAAAGTGAAGTGAGATGTAGGCTTGCTGTGTGGCCACGCGCCACCATCAATCTGTGGACTTGATAAGGATAACCTTTTATACACATGGACTTTCTAACAGTTGGGCTAATCTAGGATTTGCAAATTGGGAATATTTTAACACTGTTAACAGTGGGATCTGACATTTTTGCTTTATATTTTCAGAGTGGAGCAGAGAGCATCATGTGCTTGAAGAAGGTTCTAGGAGGTTTAGCTTTGGGTTGGGCTGCCCTTGTTTTGGCCTTCTAGATACTCTTTGTTGCTGATATTATATTCTTGTATTGTATCATTTGTTTCCTTTTTTTCTTTTACCACCCTCTTTTGGGTACACATTACATTTATTTACATTGTTACTTGGGACTCTTATTATTCGATTCATGTCGTTGTCATTACTGCTGCTTGCCATTTCTTCCTCGGTTTGGGTTTTAGATGGATGGTAGCTTTTCTGGTAGTGTTGGATCAGTGCTCCAAATTAGAACTGGGATTCATTCGAGATTAAAATTATACCTTCAAATATTACTTATCTTTCAATTTTCTATTACAATACAAATTACAATCTTTAGAGCTAATTTTAGGTCATACGATTAAAACTTCAAATTAACCATTCCTAATAATTTCCATACGATTAAAACTTTTTTTTTTTGTTACTCTTTGAATCATGCTTTTTGGCTACCACTATACCTAAAAGGTCTGTGTCTGAGTGAAAATGAAGAGAGTAAAGGAACATGAGAGAAGAAACAAATTTATTGTGGCACTTTATCTTTGCTTCTACTCAACGGAACGCGTGTTAATGGTTCATTCGTGTCTGAAGGCGTCATTGGCATTGACTCCTTGGACCAACAACTGGTATCCATATTATAACCAATGCACTGGCGCCACCCATACCACATCACCAATCCAACTGGGATTAATGCAACAATAAAAATTATTATTTTTTGGAAGGCTTAAATAACTTTAATTGTATTTTGTTAGTTTTTTATATAGTTCTAAATAATTTTTTATAATTACTTGTTTTACGAATTTTGTTTTTTAAGAACATGTGCTAAGTAATACTCATTTTGTTATGTTAAACTGACACGTGCATGGGTTCTTTTCACTACACCATTTTCTATCTTTAGTAACACTTTTACATTTTGAAGTTACATTTATTAAAATGTTACAATACATAAATTTTTAATTAATGTAGTAACGTTTTTATATAAATGTCACTGTAAGCAAAATAACTTGAATTTATGATATAAATAATCAATAAATGGATTAATTATAATTGAAACTAAAATCAAAACTTCTGTACACTTAAAAAAAAACCAAGAATAGTTGTACTCCAAGACATACACTTCTCTCTCCTCGCACTTCACACTAGTATCTTCCGATTTTTTCCCTTCACCATTCAATCTACTCCCAACAGAATATTGATATGGGTAAAGTAAAGAAACTAGGGTTCTGAATGTAGTGGAACATCACACGTATGTTAGGATTTTATGAAGGGAAGGGACTAATATTTAGGTTTTCATGATGAAATGAAATAGAAATCAATTTTAGTACAATGTTCAGACTTTGACTTCTCTTGCAATCTGTTTTCCAATTCTTCATCATGGTGAGGTAACACTGCTCTTATCATTTACTTGCACCACTTCACTAAGGTTCTCTAGGTTTTTTAGCAGGTTTCGCTAGAAGAGCAATTTCAGAGGTTTAAGGAGGTTCGATTTCATTTCGTTTTCTATCAAAACCCTAGTTATTGTTGTATGTTGCTTCTAGATTTTAATTGGCTTATGATAATTTGATTTCGCTTACCTTAGGCAGTGAAATTAAGTCTTGTGTATTATGCTATTAGTTTTTGTAATTTTTATCTACATGGTTGTCGTGTAGTTTAAGGTAATTGAACAAATAACTTTCATTGAAAACTGGCCTGATTACACCAAGCATGGCACAACCTAGTTCTTCTCTTTTCTCCCCTGTTAGTTTACTCCTTTTCTATAAGATTTATTGTCCTGGTCAGAGTAATTCGTGGATGAATCACCCAAGTCATCAAGGGCATGATGACACTCTGTTTAAGGTTCTAACTCAACATTGGCAATTTAACACAAGTGTTATGCGTGTCCTTGGACTTAACCTTGTGTTTCAAATATATTTTAGCTTATATTTCTGCAGTTAAAGATATATTTTGTTTGTGGGGTTAGATAGCAACGATTTCTTTACTTGAACATTTAAAGAGTGATGCTAGAAATTTAGTTGTCTAGCACGAGAAAATGTGTTAAGAAGATGAGGAGAGTAGGAATATAAAGAAGTTGATTTGGGTGGCGAAACCACATGATGAATGATAATTTTCTCTAGGAGCAAAATTGGTTGGATATGAGACTTAGAGCTATTATTTAAAAAATCTCTTCCCTCTCATCTCATGTTTATATAAATTGTTGATTTAAGTTTCTGAGGTTTTAAAGACAGGGCAATTTATAATATACGAAGGGATTCAAGGGATAATTCTCTGGATATTTGTAAGCTTTGAACAATAACTTTTTGTATAACTAAAAACGACAATTAGATAGATGGAGAAAATGATAAAAGAGAGAGGATTGTATGTTCGACTTGGAAGAGTTACCGGTAACACTAGCTAAGTTGCAGAATTTGAGAGATTTGTAGGTTCGATAAACTGATGAACTGTTACTTAAAAAGCAAATATTGTCACTTTCTCTTGAAAAATATTATTTCATGGGGCACTGTAGCAGGATAAGTGATAACAATGTTAATGGAGAAATACGTAGCTTCTTCATACATAATTGGAAATCAATTGAAAGATCGTGAGATTGCAATTTACGTTTTTTTTTTCTTGTTTTACCAGTACTTCACATTTACTCTAACTTTTCACAATAGATAAAGCCTTTACTTTGGTTATTTTAAGATATATATATATATATATATATATATTTTTATATATATATATATATATTTTTTATTT
>Ga0099824_1009861_pt1 | contig 11556 bp, 2 predicted proteins | sample SiratrowhiteBW_FD_76837 | JGI IMG/M metagenome (GOLD analysis project Ga0099824, IMG submission 76837) | Root nodule microbial communities of legume samples collected from California, USA - Siratro white BW | ecosystem: Host-associated > Plants > Roots > Nodule | place: USA: California... | reverse complement strand
ATATATATATATATATATATATATATATATATATATATACATATATATATAACATGCTTTTAAAGCATATTCAAAAAAGCAAAAACGGTGTGGTAAAATAATAATAATATCATGTCTCAGTTAAAGGATAGAAGAAAATATTATTATAGATGATAAAACTCTCCTACCAAACCTTGAGGCAACTCAGATTCTTTATATTGAATTTAGTAAGACTTTTTAAATTCAAGCGATCACGTGTTTCTCACTACGCTCACTTTGGCGGTTCCTTTGAATTAGGTAGCTAATTATTACATTATTTTTGAAATATTTGTGTTTATATTTAATCATTACACCTTTATTGTGGCGGTTCAAAATAATATTAATTATTTTTTTATTTATATTTTTATCTTCTAATTTTTAATTAGCTTATATATACACCTTTATTGTGGTGTGAAAATAAAAAAAATAAATAAAAATGTTTGTAAAAAACTAATCAAAGTCAACAAAATTTATAATCGTTTTTAATAAAGAACTTTAAATTCGAATAAGAAGTCCAATATGTGATACAATTATTGAAAAAATCAGAGGAAATTAAGCAGCTAAAATTAATGTTAGATTCCTAACTCCACTAAATACTATAATGCAAATTCCAACTCCATACGATCTTCCAACTACAGTTCCTTATTTGAATTAGTCAAGTAATTACTTCCGTTTCAAGATCCAGATAATGTTTCTTACACAAACTAATAAAAGTATTAACATTTATAATTTATAATAAGTGTTTTAAGTTTTTTTCAATAATAACTTTATTATTCTTATTCTTCTCGTTTATATCTTCTTATTCATTGAATATTCAATTTAGTTTCTCTCCACTTAATAAAAGCTTTTGAATTATCCGTAATCAAATACATTAATTGATTTTTTTCATCTTAATGAAAATAAGTTTTCTTCTATAGCTTTTAATATAATTTTTTTGTCATCAAAAATCTTAATTTGAAAAATTATAAGAAAATTTTTCTTCCCGTCCAAGAATTTGATATCACTTATGGTTCCACTCTATATATATTAAATTTAAACTTTAAAAAAATCATTATTCCACAACAAATGAGTATGAAATATTGATTTTTATTATATAATAGAGATTTTAAATGTTCAAATCACAAATTTATAAATTAAAAATGAAGATGCTCAACTTATTTGAGTACGAAAACTTCACACATTTTTACCTTGTCACGGAAGAATATATATATATATATATATTCATATGTCATAAATTCACTATTAAAAAAATAAAATATAAGATCTTGATTAGAATTTTGTTTATTAATGTTTAAAGTTGTACGGTGTGTGATCCAACTTTAAGAAATATGCATAACATCAATCATATTAATAAAAAATGATTTTATATGATGCAAAAATCTGAGAATTATTATTTATTATCTGATAAAGATAACCCACATCATCCTTGTAAAAGAAAAAATTTTATTACATAAGTTATGTTTATAATTGTTTTAACTCAATCAAGATTTGATTTATAAGAAAATGAGATTCTTTTTTAAAAAAATTGGTATTTTTCCATCTGTTACTTCATAATCAACTAAAAGGGTCAAGTGGTAACAGAATTGCAGGTACAATAGAAACAAAAGTAAAAACTTCAATAAAGTGAGAAGTTATAGTATCAATTTTTATTGAGAAAGTTCTTCTAACTATTTCAAAAAAGTGACAAAGAAAGCACAAGGTCTCCGATATTTATTTAATAAGATAATGTAAGAAGTCACTAATTATAATGATATCGAGTTCCTTCAAACAACTACAAAAGATGAAATTGACATTCATTTAATGTTTTAACCAATAAATTTTCCATATTTAAATGTCTTAATTTTTAGATTTTTTTAGTGCAATATAACATACAGAATTATTTAGAAATATTGATCAGATTCTTAGAACAGTCATTAAATTTAATTTGAAGACTTTTCTTTGATAAACTCCAATCACATATTTTTAGTGTTGCAGTTATGCATAACAAAAATCATGAAAACAAAATGTTCCAATAAAGAGAGACTAGAAAAAAAATTACTCATTTAAATGAAGTGCAGTCCAACATGAGTATAAGAAGTTTTTAATATATGTAAACACTAAATTTAGTGCAATGTGATTAGACTATAATCATTCATATTAGTTTGGTTAAAAATATTTATTTTTTAATTTACATTACCTATTTCTTGTAATTGTGTTAGTGTATATTTCGTGCCTTAATAAAACATGGATGCAGCAACAATAAAATAAACATAAAGATGAAAATTAGAATGTTAAACTTTCAAATATACGAGGCATGCATAAAATTCTGGAAGATAAACTTGAAATGTCTTTCTAATCATTGGCTTTTTTTATCCTGAAAAGTTACTCTTTTATCATCACTATCTTCTTCTTTACTAGTTTATTCACGAAACTTATTCAAATCAAATCGACAATTTCCCTCTTCATTTAAGTCAAAATCTATTGTTATCTTATTGATTTTTTTCCTTAATGAAACATTTATGATAAATCAACGTCTTGATTAGTTTCAAGAAAATCTTCAATTTCTTGCAAGTTTGTGTTAATATGATCTTATATGTCATCGAATGAGCCTTCAACTTTTTTTACAATGTCGAATGAGTCTTCAACTGTCTTTATTATGCATGTACTGACTTTTGTTTTATTCATTCCTTTTTCAGTTGACTTTAACATAAAATTTATTGATTGATGAGAAAATAGATGAAAAGGTCAAAAATCATAAAAATTTCCATTAAACATTCGGTCGATAGAAACAACATTTCACTTACAGTTCAAGAATAATTTAATTGTCTTTAATATTTTAAAAAAGTAAAGATACAATTAATAAAAAATAATTAATGAAACGATTTTTAGTAAAAGAGATTGAGTACTTCCTTATTAAAAACGTTTTTTTTATTACAGCAGCGGAATCTGAATTGAATTTAAATACGTTTATTTGCCTGTACAAATACTAATATGATCAAATAAACATTTTCAGCTAACAAAAATAACCAAAAGCTTATGAAACAGCCTCTGGGCAAATCATGCCATTTTTTACCCTGTTTTTACAGCCATAAATATTGAGAACACATAATAATCTCTGTGAATCAATTATATGTTATAGTAGAAAAACAATATAGAGAGTAATTTGTTAAAACGAATCGCATGTCCAGAACCATAAAAAAAATGTTTTTGAAAGAAACAAACAAAAAATTCACCCAAATCCAAAAGTTGGAACCCTGATTCAGGTAGCACATGCTTGAATATTAGAGAACACATGTTTTCAACTGAATGGATGCAATTACAAAAACAGAGATGGAGAATTGTGAGAAAGGCAAGGAATTACTTCAGATACTGCATTTCATTATTCCTGTGGGGGCAACCACACCAAATCACAATCTCTTCTTCTTTCACAACCAATCACTCTCATTTGGGCCCTTACTCAGTACAAATTTAATCTTATTCTTTTACAAGGTCCCACTCAAGTAAATCGATTGAATCACAAACCAAACGGTGAGAAACTGTTAACAAAACTAACTTACACGGTGACGGCACGGCTCTAACGGCGCGTAACGGAGGCTCTGTTTGTGGCGGTGTGGTATGTTTTTGGGTTAGAGAGTGCGGAACCGGCTTTAACGGCGAGATCGCAGAGGAGATTGAGGGACAAGGGGAAATGAGAATGCGAGAGAGGGACGAGGAAGTAGATTCGGCCGGGGAGAAGCTCCTCCTCGTCGGGGACGCGTGGCATGCATGTGCCGATGTGCACCGACTCGGAGTTGCAGAGGTAGCAATGGGGGTTATCGAAGAGCACGGTTTTCGCCGGGATGGGTTTCTTGAACTCCATGATTCGACCGGCCATGTCCATCACCATGATCGACGACGGTCTGCGGAACGATTCCGACGCACGTGCACCGCCGTCAGCGTTCTTCATCCATGCGGTTGTGATTGTCGTTTTGGAAGAGGGAGAAGATGCGCACGCGCCCATTGCCACGAGTAGATGCTGCTGTTTCGAGATTTGTTCCTTTGCTTCTTATCTTGTTTCTTTTTTTTTTTTTTTGGGTTTATTTTGGATCTTGGTTTCTTCTTGAGAGGGATTAGGGTGACGTTGGTGCAAGTGTCACATAACACTAGCATAATAACCTTGAGCATTTGACTTTGGCGCGTGCTCTCAAAATATTGTAGACACTCTGTTTACACCAATTCAAACAACAATGTTTGCAATTAATAATTTCATTTTTAAATTTGAGAGCGTATTCAATTACCAAGAAACGTAAACATTCAAATCTTTTCATTTATTTTTCAATATATATATATATATATATATATTATTTTGAATATTTATCTTGTATTATTATTTTTTGATATAGTAATATTTAAATATGTTCTAATTTGTAAGTGAATCTTACTCATGATAAGTTCATGTTGAATTGGATTAAAAAATGTAATTTTTTAAGTGGGTTAAATTGAATTCTATTCACTTAATTTGTGGCTTATATGAATTTGAATTAAGTTACAGACAAGTTAAGGTATAATCTATCAATAATTTTTATATTTTTTATTATATATTAATTATAATTATTTATCAGTTTTAATTATGGAGATTGACACCTTAATTTTTTAAGACTATAATACTATCCAGTAATGTACCAATGATTTGAATACTAACTTATTTGTTTATTTAATTATATAAGTTAATTTATTAATTTTTACTATATCATTTCTTGAAGTGTTATTACCCATTAGTAAAATATATAACTCCCTAATTCTAATGTTAGGAACTGAGTCAATCTACTTTAATTATACTTTAATAAAATATATAAAATAATTAAAAAAATAAAATATTTTTAAATGAATCAATTTACTTTATTTACTGACAAGTGATAGATTGAACTGAGTTATAATTTTTTTTTAAATATTCAAATTGAATTGATTATTTATAGTTCAATTGGCATTATGTTTCTGTACTAAATTGGTTCAATTAAACATCTATTTTCTATGCTCAATTATAAATAAAAAAAGTTTTGATTTAAATATAAACATTTTTAACTATTTATAAATAATTGACTTTTTAGTTGTTATTTATTGTTTTATATTAATTTTTATTTATGGTATTTTATAAAAAGTTTTTAAAGTATAACTAATATAATGAAATGATATTATTATTTTAAAAATATAGTTACTTTTTCTTAATTAGTCTTTGTCCTAAGAAAATCTGTGAAATAAAAAAATATTGATAAACTTTGTTAATTAGTGTAAAAGTTAGTTACTTTTTTTCTTGAAATCAAATAATAATAATCATAACAAAATGATGAATTATATGTTTTTTTTTTAAATTAAGCTAATCAACTAAGTTTTTCTTACAGAGTATAGATCAACCAGGCAAGTTAGATTGATTGAGGATCACAATTTTTTGACTCTAAAATTTTGGCAGTTTTAAAATGTATGAGAATTGATGCAAAAACGATCGCATTTTCTATTTTTACTTTTTAATTTACATATTTTAAGATAACTGAAACAAATCTTTAAAAATTGTACATAAATATAAATTATTTTGTCATTTTAAAACATAAAGTTTAGTTATGTATTAAAAAATAATTTTGATATTTTAATTTATTTTTTAGCATTAAATATAAATTGTTTATGTTTAAATTGTTTATTAGCTTTCAAAATATTTCGTATTAAAAATTAAAATATACATTTTAGAAAACAAACTTTCACTCTTTTTACTTTTAAATATTTGATATTTCTCTCACACTTAAATTTACAAATTAAAATACATAATTTAGAAAAGTTTCACTCTATTACAACTAAATAAAATGAATGTAATGTCTTCCTAAAACATATATAATTACTTATACCTTACTAACTCAAGCTGTGAAATAATAAATTATATAATTCAAAATAATATATATATATTTAGAGAATTTAAAAATACTGTAATAAAATAAGAAATATCTTATGATTGTGTATTAGAAAATTTACTATCAATGATATTAATTCAGTAAGATCGACTTACATACTAATTACTGTCATCACAATTATAACATATACAAATTACAAGATTAAGCTGACATTATTGATAAATAATACTAGAAATTAAAAAAAAAGTTAACTATAAATATTCGACATCAAATGAATTCTGGCATCATATGTAATTATATAACCAAGTATATAACCATAAATCAATATATTTATAATATTCTTAATTTCAATCAAGGTTCGAACAAATTAAAAAAATTCAATTACACACATTAATAAGTTTACCAAACATTAACACTTAGGCTCCATATTTAAATTTACTCATACTTCAAAAAGAGTCAAGATAATTTTTTCCATGTACCTAACTTATTCATGCATTAATATTCATCGATCTCTCGATTAAAATTCTCATATGAACTATGTGAAAATTAATAAATCTTATTTTACTAATAATTTTACTATTCAATACATACTACATTTCAAAGCTATAAAATTCAACACATCCATTTTAAAATATTAATTCTCACTTAATATTCAGTTATACAAATTTTAAAAAATATTCAAAATATACATATCAAAGTTATTTAAATAATATATACAATCAATAAAATGACAGTTCATTCACTTCCTGTAAAAAAGAATTAATGATTTTTTATGTTGTCACTAAATTTATTTCATTGAACAAAATTTTAATCCACCTAACAATATCCTTAAGAAATTTTATGCTTCTTCTAATGTTTCAAATCCTTTGGATAGTTTAAAAATTCAGTGAATTATGCAGAAGATTAAGAGTTTTAAGGAATTTTCTAAAACACACCAACAAGACTATAACTCATACTTACATTCTTTCTATTATTCCTAAACAACTTTATATTCAATTATATTGGTTTAGAATCATGCACTTTGTTCAATTATATTCAATCTCATTTTTTTTTCGACCTCAAACTATAATTTTTTTCACATCAATTCAATCATTTCACACTCCTTTCTCTTAACCTTTTAAGAGAACTGGATACTATATAATTGTTTGCACAATTAACAAAATCATCTAAAACTCCTGCTTAATCCAGTTAGTCAAATAAAAATTTAAGGTCTTTTTTATATATATAATTTTTTTTCTAAGATATACCACTCCAAACTTTAAAATAAAATGATAATGTCACACTCTATCAACATATATTGTAATTAGTTATATCCTTCACATATAAATAAAATACATTATCTCCAATCCTTTCACCATCCTTTTATTTCTTTTTTTCTAGGTAAAAATTAAATATCTACCTTTAAATAGTTTTTCTTTTAAAATGGACCTGTCACTGATTAAAAACAACTTATATTACGGTTTAGTTTTTTATTGTAAAATTATAATATATTTTACATATTCAACATTTTCATTTATTGTGAATTTTATTCTATAAAATAAATATTTTTTCCTTCTCATTTTCAATTTAATAGAAAATATATAATTGTTTATGTTCCATCCAAAAGTGTCATTAACACTCTGTAGTGACGTTTAAGTCTGCTCTTAGTTTTGAAGAATCTATATTCTAACTTACCAGACACTGATTTTCAACCACTTGCGAAATTTTGACAATAAATGCACGCATTTTTGTGTGTGATAGAATCATTGTTTATGAGAAATAAGGATGCACATTTTTCTAGATGTTTGGAAAGTGATAAAACGAAGGCACAATTTGTGATCCATAACATGTGGTGAGTGATAGGTGGCCATTAGCCAATTCCACTAACGAAAAGTGATCCACTTGATGATGCATGTCATGTGCAAATTCACACAGTCATCTACAAATCTTTAGACCCTTTCTTTTCTTTCCCTTTTACTATCAACAACCAAGTTGCAGACTTGGAAAACAATTTCTTAACACTGAAGGGTCCTTGTTTAATGGGTTTAAACGGACACTGAAAAAAAAAAATTACATGCCATTAGGAAGGAAGAGACATGTATGATCAATTTTCTTTTATGGTATTGGCGGTAGGGTTTATATAAAATTATATAGGGTGTGTTTGGAAACGTGTTTAGTAGTTTATAAACTACTTTTATAATAGAAAAAATATTATTTAATACACTGATCTTTCAACGTGGTTCTAAAAATTATAAAAGTTAAGTTTATAAAATTTACAATATAGAACACAGTTAGAAGATATAAATGGATTATATTCCATTTTTAATATTCTTTCTATATAAAATAATTTGAAAGTTAAATATTAAAATCAAATTAATAAAATGTAAAAGATTTAGAAACCAAAAATAGAAAAGCATATTTGTTATCCTTCTTATCATATTTCTGATTGGTTTTTAATTTTAACGTAGTTTGATTATTATTATTATTATTATTAACCTTGGTATTAAATCTTAAAAATTAAAAAAAAAAAAAAAACTCACAATCCAGTCTGGTTATAAGAAGTGTCAGTTAATGTAGGCTGTTATTTATGAATAATAAAGTTAGATCTTCTAATTAAACATTTTTTATTGAAAATGTATTAAATAATTTCGGATTATAAATTAATTACTTTTTACGCCCTTCAATTTTATTTTATTTTATTTTGAGTATAAAACTCGGCGCCTACCACTCAAGAAGGGTCACTATCGAAGGAGAAGGATTAGATATTACTTTTATAAATCACCTAATTTTGAATTGCTATTGTATTCTCTGCAATGCACATACTTGTGAATCTCCTGGTCATTGCTTCACCACATTAAGGATGTGAAAAACTTGATTCATTCTACTCAAATAATTTTGTCAAGGTTCCTCCCTTTTTTGAGTTTAGTATTTTTTTTATATTTTTAATTATAGTTATCTCATTATATACCAAATAGATATTAAATAGGCTTAATTTTTATTAATTATTATTAATACACTGATATTTGGTTGGTCCAAATATAATATATATTTAGAACTTTGTTAGATTGTATAATATCATATAGATTGAATTTAGTCGCTAAATTATCTAGTTATGTTAGAAATTCATAATAATTTAATTAATATAATTTGTTATTTAGTTATGTTATTAAAAAATATGTTCTTTGGCTTGTTAGATTTAAATAATTATATTTGACTTGACTCACTTGCATTATAAAAAATATTGAAATGTTGTTGTGTGATATAAACATTTAAATTAAGATATTTGTTGAAATAACCATCCTCTAACAATACACTAAGTCAATACACCAAGTCAAATAGAGAAAAAAATATCATATATTAACAAATAAAAGTTAAGTTAGGAATTAACAATCATCTATACTTAACAAAATGTGTAATAAGTCACTCTGTTATAGGGATTGTTACGAGATTTATATTATAATAGTTAACAGTTAGATTACTAGATAAACTAAATAAAAGTATTATTTTCTAAATCCAACTTTAAGATTAGTTTTTCAGAAACAATGCCTTATTATATATTTTGTACATTTGTAATCACTAATAAACATAGTGTGTAATTAATCATAATTAATTGTGATTTATATGTCAATCAAATAGTTAACTCACCAGTAATTTTTGTGTATAATTAAAATGACGTTTTAATAATAAAAAATGATTGATTCTATAATTTTTATCTATTTTTTTAGATGATATATATATATATATATTAATATATCTATTTTAGATGATATATATATATAGATATATAGATATATATTAATACGCGTGTGTGTGGTTTTTTTTTATATAATGTATATATTTTTATATGTTTTAATAGAATTAAAACTACAGAATTGAGATGTTATAAAGGGCTTATTAGTTAAAAGAAATAAATAAAAGGTTAGCTTTACCTAAATATTATTTTCTTGGTTAAACATTATATTTTTAACATTTATTTTCTTGAGCAAAATTAAAAAAAAAAAAACATATATTGACAAAAAGATTGAGTTCATACAAAAAAAAAAAAAAAGTTTATTTGACTAAATTGATATTGTGAAATCAGATTGAAACTGAGATGTAATACCTTCCTCGATTATAACCGCTGAATTGTAGTAGGGATTATGTGGTGAAGGGTGCAACAGTAGTGTGATTATTCCACCATCAGACTTGTTAAATTTGTACCATTATAGCATTTTAGTTTAATTATGTTTGAGTCAACATTTCAGCTTTGCGTAATGGATGATACTGCTCTCTCTTTTCTTAATCATAATTTTAGGATTATTTGAAACTTATTTTGATATTTAAATTTTTTGGTCAGCACTTATATATATATATATATATATATATATATATATTTATTTATTTGTGAATAGAATATATATTAAGTTGTAGTCAATTTAAGTGGCTGTTCAGTTTATGAATTGAATTGAGTGATTCACTTTTTTTAATTTAAGTTGAGGATAACTTTCGTGTATATCCTCTAAATTTAAAATAAAATTTTGTTTTTTATGTTTAGAATAAAATATGACATTTATATTTTTTTCTAACTTTTAAATGAACATCCACTCTCTTATAATTTTATTAAATAAAACTGATTCTTCTTGTATTTTTAATGAATGACATTTTATTTTGAAAAATAATTAAAACTTAAATAAATTTTATAAAAATTAAAACTTAAAAATATAAAAACAAAATAATTTCCAACAAATAAATATTTATATAAATAAAATAAAGAAGTCAGTATTATGTTTTTAATAACATAAATAATATAAATATAATTTTATTAAAAACTTGAGAAATGTATATACCTATTTAAAGAGGGAATGGAAGTTTGTTTTAAAAGTAGAGATAATGTACATATTTAGGTTTAGAGTTTAACGTGTAAGTGTCATTTATATATCAGTGTAATTTTTGGAGTGTAAGTACAATTTTTACATTAAAAATATTTATAATTTTAAGAATTATTATTTTTAAGAATCCTTAATTATTTTTTGTTATTTTCTTATTCTGTGTTTTTATTCACGAATTATTATTATCATTACATGCATATCTTTTCATTATTAAATTAGATATCAAAATCATAAAAATTGGTCCACACATTCGAAATTGTATTATTTTTTTCCTCATAAAAAAGAGTCTGGATTATTTCTTTCTAAAAGCTTGTTGTTAGTTCATTCGGGTGAGGCAAATTAAATGTTTTGTTTGAATTAAAGAATAAAAAGGGGAGAAATAAAGGATGAAAAGTGAGACAGTAAAAAATAAAAAAGAAAAAGCAAAGATAAGATTGTTTAAATTAAGTAAAATAGAATAAAAATAAGTAAAAAATATAATTTTGTTTGTTATTGACAATTGTTATCAATATTATCATAGTAGAAAACGAAAAAAAAAATTTATAATGAATTGTGAGTAATTATGACGCTTGAATTTTTTCTTACCACTTTCACATCAATTATTCACCCCAATTTTTCACACTCTTTTTAGAAAAAATTAAAAGAAATCATCCTAATTCATCCAAATACCTTTTTTTTTTTTTTTTTTTTTTTTTTTTGGGAAGTCTTCTTTTTTTTTTTTTTTTTTATTTTTTTTTTAAAAAAAAAATATTTAAAAATTTTAAATATTATATTTTTTCAAAAAAAAAAAAAAAAAAAAAAAAAAAAGGTATTTGGATGAATTAGGATGATTTCTT
>Ga0099824_1009859_pt1 | contig 11558 bp, 5 predicted proteins | sample SiratrowhiteBW_FD_76837 | JGI IMG/M metagenome (GOLD analysis project Ga0099824, IMG submission 76837) | Root nodule microbial communities of legume samples collected from California, USA - Siratro white BW | ecosystem: Host-associated > Plants > Roots > Nodule | place: USA: California... | reverse complement strand
TTTTTTCAACGTACTGTGAAATAAACACTTTAAAAACATGATATTTTGATTTTAAAACTAACAAAATTAATATTTGCAAGGACTTCTAAGATTTTACTTGTTATAAAATGGACCCTCCAAACACTAAAAAAAATTACGTTTTAGCGACTACCGAAATTGGTCGTTAAATAACGAAAATCGATCGCTAAATATACTAGTCACCCAAATAGTGACCGAAAATGAGTAGTGGTAAAAATTCTAGTTGCTAAGTTATAGATCTCCACACTTTAGTATTTGTCATTGTATGATATGAACCATGGAATTTATAAAAACACAACATTTTTTTACTGTATTCCAAAGGATCTCTTTATAAATTAGATTTTAATGTATTACAAATAAACATTTACAAATTATGATATTTTGAGTAAAGAATATACATTTTAGAAACTATTTATTTGTAAAGTAATAATCTTTCTTAATATACTGTGAAATTAGCAATTTCAAAACATGATATTTTGATTTTAAAACTAACAAAATTCATATGTGCAAGAACTTCTAAGATTATACTCGTTATAAAACAGAGCCTCCAAACACTAAAAAAATTACGTTTTAGCGACTACCGAAATTAGTTGTTAAATAACGAAAATTGATAGCTAAATATACTCGTCACCGAAATTGCGACCGAAAATGTGTAGTGGTAAAAATTCTAGTCGCTAAATTCTTGATCACCATAGTGTAGTATTTGTCATTGTATGATATAAACCATGCAATTTATATAAACACAACATTTTTTGTGGTATTCCAAAGAATCTCTTTATAAATTAGATTTTAATGTATTACAAATAAACATGTACAAATTATGATATTTTGTGTAAAGAATATACATTTTAGAAACTATTTATTAGTAAAGTAATAATTTTTTTTACTGTACTCTGAAATACACACTTTAAAAACATGATATTTTGATTTTAAAACTAACCAAATTCATATGTGTAAGGACTTCTAAGATTATACTTGTTATAAACCGAACCCTCCAACACTAAAAAATATTACGTTTTAGCAACTACCAAAATTGGTCGTTAAATAACGAAAATCGATCACTAAATATTCTAGTAACCGAAATTGCGACCGAATATGAGTAGTGGTAAAAATTCTAGTCACTATATTCTAGATCTCCACACTTTAGTATTTATCATTTATGGTACGAACCATGGAATTTATATAAGAACAACATTTTTTACAGTATTCGAAAGGATCTCTTTATAAATTATATTTTAATGTATTACAAACAAACATTTACAAATTATGATATAGTGAGTAAAGAATATACATTTTAGAAACTATTTATTTGTAAAGTAATAGATGTTTTTTAATGTACTGTGAAATAAACACTTTAAAAACACGATATTTTGATTTATAACTAACAAAATCCATATTTGCAAGGACTTCTAAGACTATACTTGTAATAAAATGGACCCTCCAAACACTACAAAAAATTACGTTTTAGCGACTACTGAAATTGGTCGTTAAATAACGAAAATCGATCGCGAAATATACTAGTCACCGAAATTGAGACCGAAAATGAGTAGTGGTAAAAATTCTAGTCACTGAATTCTAGATCTCCACACTTTAATATTTGTAATTGTATGATATGAACCATGGAATTTATAAAAACACAACATTTTTTTACGGTATTCGGAATGATCTCTTTATAAATTAGATTTTAATGTATTACAAATTAACATTTACAAATTATGATATTTTGAGTAGAGAATATACATTTTATAAACTATTTATTTGTAAAGTAATAAGTTTTCTTAATGTACTGTGAAATAAACACTTTAAAAACATGATATTTTGATTTTAAAACGAACAAAATTCATATTTGCAAGGATTTCTAAGACTATACTTCTAATAAAATGAGCCCTTCAAACACTACAAAAAATTACGTTTTAGCGACTACCGAAATTCGTCGTTAAATAACGAAAATTGATATTAAATATACTAGTAACTGAAATTGCGACTGAAAATGAGTAGTGGTAAAAATTCTAGTCGCTAAATACTAGATCTCCACACTTTAGTATTTGTCATTGTATGATATGAACCATCGAATTTATACAAACACAACATTTTTTTACGGTATTCTGAATGATCTCTTTATAAATTAGCTTTTAATGTATTACAAATAAACATTTCAAAATTATGATATTTTGAGTAAAGAATATACATTTTAGAAACTATTTATTTGTAAAGAAATAATGTTTTTTAATGTACTGTGAAATAAACACTTTAAAAACATATGTTTATTATTTTAACACGGACAAAATTCATATTAGCAAGGAATTCTATGATTATACTTGTTATAAAACAGACCCTCCAAACACTAAAAAAATTACGTTTTAGCGACTACCAAAATTCGTCGTTAAATAACAAAAATCGATACTAAATATGCTAGTAACCGAAATTGCGACCGAAAATGAGTAGTGGTAAAAATTCTAGTCGCTAAATACTAGATCTCCGCACTTTAGTATTTGTCATTGTATGATGTGAACCATGGAATTTATACCAACATAACATTTTTTTTTTACGGTATTCCGAAGGATCTCTTTATAAATTGGACTTTAATGTATTACAAATAAACATTTACAAATTATGATATTTTGTGTATAGAATATACATTTTAGAAACTATTTATTTGTAAAGTAATAATTTTTTTAATATACTGTGAAATAAACAATTTCAAAACATGATATTTTGATTTTAAAACTAACAAAATTCATATGTTCAAGAATTTCTAAGATTATACTTGTTATAAAACGGACCCTCCAAACACTAAAAAAATTACGTTTTAGCAACTACCGAAATTGGTCGAGAAATAACGAAAATCGATCGCTAAATATACTAGTAACCGAAATTGCGACTGAAAATGAGTAGTGGTAAAAATTCTAGTCGCTAAATTCTAGATCTCTGCACTTTAATATTTGTCATTGTATGATATGAACCATGGAATTGATACCAACACAACATTTTTTAACGGTATTCTGAATGATCTTTTTATAAATTAGATTTTAATGTGTTACAAATAAATATTTCAAAATTATGATATTTTGAGTAAAGAATATACATTTTAGAAACTATTTATTTGTAAAGTAATAATATTTTTTAATGTACTGTGAAATAAACATTTTAAAAACATGATATTTTGATTTTAAAACTAATAAAATTCATAGGTGCAAGGACTTCAAAGATTATATTTGTTATGAAACGGACCCTCCAAAAACTAAAAAAAATACGTTTTAGTGACTACCGAAATTGGTCGTTAAATAATGAAAATCGATCGCTAAATATACTAGTCACCGAAATAGCAACCGAAAATGAGTAGTGGTAAAAATTCTAGTCGCTAAATTCTAGATCTCCACACTTTAGTATAGTAAAAAAAAAATCATTCATATTATACAAGTCACAAATTAAACAAAATATTTGTTGGAGATTTAAGATCTCCGGACTTAAAAATACTAACACAAATTGTCGGGGATTGAACATCCCCGAACTCAATACCAACACGTTTTGATGTAAGTACATATTAGACAAAAATTGCCGAGGATCGAGCATCCCTGGACTCAATACCAACACATTTTCATGTAAGCAAATATTAGATACAAATTGTCGGGGATCGAACATCCCCGGACTCAATACCAACACGTTTTCATAAAAGTATACACAACAACCAAGCATACAACAACAATCATTTCAATACACAAAGCATTAAAAGCATATAACAAAAAATCTAAATAATTAAAATATTTCAAAAATAGATAAAAACATACTACGGTGGAGGAGGAGGGGCAGCCGAGATGACTATGGTGGAGGAGGACGACGCGAGGATGGTGGTGGAGGAGGAGAGCGTGACAATGGGTGAAGGAGGAGGGCGTGAGAATGGAAGTGGAGGTGGAGGAGGAAGATGCGAGGGTGGAGGTGGAGGTGGAGGAGGAAACCACGAGTATGGAGGTGGAGGAAGAGGCGCGACGGTTGAGGTGGAGTTGGGGGAGAAAGGTGCGACTGTGGAGGTGAAGGTTGAGGGGGAGGGCGTAAGAGTGAGGGTGGGTGTGGAGGAGGAGGCGCAACGTCGAGGTGAAGGAGAAATGCGTGAGACGTGGGGGAGGAAGGCATGAGAGGAAGAGTGAATGCGAGAGGCAACGGCGAGGCAGGGAAGAGTGAAAGAGAAGGAGAAACCTAAACCGCCATTATAGCCCCTTGAATTCAATTTTTTTAAAAAAAATAAGGTTCTGGCGCGTTAGTTGGAGATACGAAGGCGGTTGTTTATTAGTAACCGCCTTTGTATTGTTGAACTTAATTTCAAAATTGTCACCGTGTTTTTGTTTAAAGCGGTTCCGTTTTGACTACCGTTTTATCTTGTCGTAAAAAGTGTTTTTTCTACTAGTGTATACCTTTTAGATTGCTGATTCTTTGCCCTTCTCTTCAACTTGTTGAATTTCTGGAATTTCTTTGTCAGCAGACTGAGGTCTTCATAATCACTGTCTTTTTCTGAGCTGTCCTTACTGGTTTCAATCTCAACAACTTTTGATTTCAGTGCAAGGCTTATGGATTTGTTTTCAGCAGATTCCATTTCCTTCAGCCTCGTCATCTCTAGTTCATGCTCTCTCAGTTTTCCAAACAATGCAGCTGTTGTGAGAGTTGTCAAATCTCTGGTTTCTGAAATTGCTGTCACCTTGGGCTACCAACTTCAATCCAGGCATTTGAGGATCTTGATATTCAACTCCTCTTTGTCAAACTACTTTCCAATCCCGATCAAGTGATTCAGTATGTGAGTGAATCTCTTCTGCACATCAACAATTGACTCACCTTGCTGCATTCTGAATAATTCATATTCTTGAATCAGCGCATGCTTTCTAGCCCGTTTGACGTCAGTAGTGCTCTCATTAGTAACCTCAAGTATATCCCACATCTCCTTTGCAGAACTGCACTGTTAGACTCTGAAAAATTCATCCATATTCAAAGCTGAAGGTATTATGTTCTTGGCTACATAATCATATTGAACACGTTTATTTTCAACATCAATCAACTTATCAAATGGCTTTGTAACAAATATTCCATTCACAACAGAAACTGGAATGTAGGGTCCATTCACTATTGCATTCCATATACCTCTGTCAATAGATTGAATAAAAATCTTCATTCTCACTTTCCAAAATTGGTAATTAACCCCAGAAAACATGGGTGGCCTATGTTTAGAGACTCTCTCAGCAAAAGGCAACTTATTCGCGGCCATGGGTCAAAAAAATTGACTAGGATTCAAGTCCTAGCTCTGATGCCAATTGTAAAATATGTCTTGGCCAAGTTCAAGAAGAGGGTGAATTGAACACTTGAAAATTTTCGCAAACTGTTTGGAGAATGAATAATTTTTATGGAAACTACTAAAGAAGATATGTTAAGCAAACAACAATGGTTCAATCAAACATTTTCAGTACAATATTAATCAACCAGATGCAATAAACTGTAACCAGAAAACAATTCTTGAATACACAGTATACTGTAAAGGCAGTTCTTGAAAAGTTGAATCAAGAAATCAAAGAATTCGATCAACTTCAAGTTTATAAAGATTCACTGATTACAAGCCTTTCTGTTAAACAATATAAACTATGTTAAGTGTATGAAAACAATCTTTAATCAACAACAGTGAAAGATAGAGTTTTCTGGAAAAATGAACTGATAAACAGTAAACCTAGTAAAATACGAAATAACAGATTTACAGAAAACTGATATACTAGTTATTAACAGATTCAAAACAATTCAAAGTAGACTGTGCTAAAACAGAGTATATGTTTTCAGTTGTTACTAAAAATGCTTTCAGAAAGTTGATGAAGTTATTCAATTAGCAAGATTCAATTAATTCTGAAAATTCAAGAAACTCAGCAAGATTTCACAAGAACAGTAAAGAGAGAGAGCAAGAGAGATTCAAGACACAGCAAATTTTTATACTAGTTCACCCAACAAATGGGCTACGTCCAGTCCCTCACACACAGTAAGGATTTCACTAAAATGATCAACCTGATCAAGTTTACAACACTTGCCCACAACAAGAATACACTGCACCCTGTAGCACCGTTGTTGAACCTACAACATACCCAGAAACCACACAGAGTCCACCATGTGTTTCAAGAACTCCCTTGCTGAAACCCACAACAAGTCACAGTTATACAGAATCCACTATATAATCCAGAAACGTCTCACTACAACCCGCAGTAGACCACTACTGAACCAACAGCAGAATGAGAAACCACATAAAAACCCACTGTGTGTTTCAAGAACACCCTTGCTGAAACCTACAGCAAGTCACAGCCTATACAAAACCCACTGTACAGAACATAATTACCAACCCAGGTAACTCAGAGCAGAATAACCTTCAATACAGTGAAAGAATTAACACAGTCATAGCAAAACAAGCACTTCTATACAAAGATTACAAAAGCTCCAGTAGCAATTCAACAAAACAGTTTTTTATGAAAACGTTGATTGATCTTGATCACTAGACTCAAGGGACTTTTTCTCTCTTTGAAATCTCAAATGTTCTTGCTCAGAAAATGTTTAGAATGATTTTTCGTATCTTTCCAAAATTTCACGCCAGCTATTTATAGACAACTGTCATCTAAAATTCGGTCGATTGATTTTTCAAATATTCAGCTATTTTTCTCCAGTTAGTTAAAACAGTTGTTCAAAATGCAAGTATTGATTTTAATGATTTCTCAAAACTTTTGTTAATTTAGAAACTACTTGTGGAACTTATCATTGATTAAGATTGCATGCATCACTGATTAGACCTCAAACTTACCCCACAACACATACTCCTAAGTTCTAGACCAAGTTCTTCAATCCTCATGAAATCTTCATGCATTCCACATATGATCAAGGGTCTTAAACATCTTCACTTGGTTGGCTTCATTAAATCATCACAATAGCCCGCTGGTACTAACACTTCTGTTTGATGGACTAGGAAAGGTTGATTTGTAGTAGAGTCAACACTCTTGGAAGAAGTAAACCTTTTGCTGAATACACCAAGTCCATACACATTTTCTTTTTTATTTCCACCTCCAACAACATAAAAGTATATTTCATTGTCATTAATGGAGGCAATATGATACAAAATTCTAGATCTCCACACTTTAGTATTTGTTATTGTATGATATGAACCATGGAATTTATAGAAACACAACATTTTTTTACGGTATTCCATAGGATCTCTTTATAAATTAGGTTGTAATGTATTACAAATGAACATTTCAAAATTATGATATTTTGAGTAAAGACTATACATTTTAGAAACTATTTATTTGTAAAGTAATAATTTTTTTCGAAGTATTGCGAAATAAACACTTTAAAAACATGATATTTTGATTTTAAAACTAACAAAATTAATATTTGCAAGGACTTTTAAGATTACACTTGTTATAAAATGGACCTTCCAAACACCAAAAAAAGTTACGTTTTAGCGTCTACCGAAATTGGTCGTTAAATAACGAAAATCGATTGCTAAATATACTAGTCACCGAAATAGCGACCGAAAATGAGTGGTGGTAAAAATTCTAGTCGCTAAATTCTAGATCTCCACACTTTAGTATTTGTCATTGTATGATATGAACCATGGAATTTATACGAACACAACATTTTTTTAGGGTATTCCAAAGGACTTCTTTATAAATTAGATTTTAATGTATTACAAATAAGCATTTCAAAATTATGATATTTTTAGTAAAGAATATACATTTTAGAAACTATTTATTTGTAAAGTAATAATTTTTTTCAATGTACTATGAAACAAACACTTTAAAAACATGATATTTTGATTTTAAAACCAACAAAATTCATATTTTGCAAGGACTTCTAAGATTATACTTGTTATAAAACGGACCCTTCAAACACTAAAAAATATTACGATTTAGCGACTACCGAAATTGGTCGCTGAATAACGAAAATTGATCACTAAATAAACCAGTCACCGAAATAGCGACTGAAAATAAGAAGTGATAAAAATTCTAGTCGCTAAATACTTAGAGACCGATTTTTTGGGTGCTCGCAATTTAACGGCTGAATATGTGATCGTGAAATCGGTGGCAAAATATTTGGTCCCAAGCATTTTTTGGAGACCGATTTAGCCACCGAAAACTTATGAAATATGGGTAGCTAAATTAGTGGCTAAAATAAAACAAAAATTGGTGGCTAAAATGGTAGCTAAAATGAAATAATTATTAGTGGCTAAAATGAAAAAAAATTTCGGTGGCGAAATTGGTAGTTAAATTAAAAGGAATTGCGGTGGCTAAAGCGGTGACTAAACTGAAATATTTATCGGTGGCAAATTCGGTGACAAAAGAGAAATAAATTTCAGTGATAAATCGGTGCTTAAATTAAAGAAATTTCGGTTGCTAAATATTTCCTATTTTTACAAATTATTTTGGCCTATTTACAAACATAATGAAAAGTAATGTAAGTGTTGTAAGCAAAATAAAAATACTCCAATGTAGTGTGGTTTTCTCTATGATGTTCATCGGGAGTACGATATGAAGGACCTGACATCAAATTATCCACTTGAATATGCTGGAAGACGAGTTTAATCTGCTCATGATCTGTTATCAATTGAGCCATCTTTTCTTCAAGTGTTCGTTCCTTGACATTCTTTTCCATAAGTTTAACATTTAACTTTTGGCTAGTTTCACGAATTTCTTCTATTTGATGAGTAGTAAAGGTAGATTTGTAGTAGAGTCAACACTCTTGAAAGAAGTAAACCTTTTGCTCAATACACCAAGTCCATACACATTTTCTTTTTTATTTCCACCTCCAACAACCTAAAAGTATATTTCATTGTCATCAATGGAGGCAATATGATACAAAATTTCTAGATCTCCACACTTTAGTATTCGTTATTATATGATATGAACCATGGAATTTATACAAACACAACATTTTTTTACGGTATTTCAAATGATCTCTTTATAAATTAGATTTTAATGTATAACAAATAAACATCTCAAAATTATGATATTTTGAGTTAAGAATATACATTTTACAAACAATTTATTTGTAAAGTAAAAACTTTTTTTCAATGTACTTTGAAATAAACACTTTAAAAACATGATATTTTGATTTTAAAACTAACAAAATTCATATTTGCAAGGACTTATAAGATTATACTTATTATAAAATGGACCCTCCAAACACTTAAAAAAGTTACATTTTTTGCGACTACCGAAATTGGTTGTTAAATAACGAAAATCAATCGTTAAATGTACTAGTCACCGAAATAGCGACTGAAAATGAGTAATGATAAAAATTATAGTCACTAAATTCTATATCTCCACACTTTAGTATTTGGCATTGTATGATATTAACCATGCAATTTATACAAACACAACATTTTTACGCTACTCCAAAGGATCTCTTCATAAATTAGATTTTAATGTATTACAAATAAGCATTTCAAAATTATGATATTTTGAGTAAAGAATGTACATTTTACAAACTATTTATTCGTAAAGTAATAACTTTTTTCGTTGTACTATGAAATAAACACTTTAAAAACATGATATTTTGATTTTAAAACTAACAAAATTCATATTTGCAAAGACTTCTAAGATTATACTTGTTATAAAATAGACCCTCCAAACCCTAAAACAAGTTACCTTTTAGCGACTACCGAAGTTGCTCATTAAATAACGAAAATCGATCGCTAAATATACTAGTCACCGAAATAGCAATCCAAAATGAGTAGTGGTAAAAATTCTAGATCTCCATAGTTTAGTATTTGTCAATGTATGATATTAACCATGGAATTTTTACAAACACAACATTTTATTGCGGTATTCAAAAGGATCTCTTTATAAATTAGATTTTAATGTATAACAAATAAACATCTCAAAATTATGATATTTTGATTAAAGAATATACATTTTAGAAGCTATTTATTTGTAAAGTCTTAATTTTTTTCAATGTAGTGTGAAATAAACACTTTATAAACAGCATATATTGATTTTAAAACTAAAAAAATTCATATTTGCAAGAACTTCTAAGATTATACTTGTTATAAAATGGACCCTCCAAACACTAAAAAAAGTTACCTTTTAACAACTATCGAAATTGGTCGTTAAATAACGAAAATCGATCGTTAAACATACTAGTCACCGAAATACCGACCGAAAATGAGTAGTGGTAAAAATTCTAGTCGCTAAATTATAGATCTCCCCACCTTAGTATTTGTCTCTGTATGATATTAACCATGGAATTTGTACAAACACAACATTTTTTTACGGTATTCTAAAGGATCTCTTCATAAATTAGATTTTAATGTATTACAAATAAACATTTCAAAATTATGATATTTGGAGTAAAAAATATATATTTTAGAAACTATTTATTTGTAAAGTAATAATTTTTTTCAATGTACTGTAAAATAAACACTTTAAAAACATGATATTTTGATTTTAAAACTAACAAAATTCATATTTTCAAGGAATTCTTAGATTATACTTGTTATAAAAGGGGCCCTCCAAACACTAAAAAAATTTACATTTTAGCGACTTCTGAAATTGGTCGTTAAATAACGAAAATCGATAGCTAAATATACTAATCACTGAAATAGCGACCCAAAATGAATAATGATAAAAAATTCTAGTCGCTAAATACTTAGAGACCGATTTTTTGGGTGCTCGCAATTTAGTGACTGAATATGTGATCGCGATATCGGTGGCAGAATTTTTGGTCCCAAACATTTTTTGGAGACCGATTTAGCCACCGAAAACTTATCAAAAATTGGTAGCTAAATTGGTGGCTAAAATAAAATAAAAGTTGGTGGCTAAAGTCGTAACTGAAATGAAATAATTATTAGTGGCTAATTCGGTGGCTAAAGTGAAACTAATTTCGGTAGCTAAAGTGGTGACTAAACAGGCATATTTATCGATGGCTAATTCGGTGACAAAAGAGAAATAAATTTCAGTCACTAAATCAGTGACTCAAATTGATGAAATTTCGGTGGCTAAATATTGCCTATTTTTACAAATTACTTTGGCCTGTTTACAAACAGTTTTCAAACCTGTTAACAAATACACAAATTTTAATCATACTAATGAATACACATAATATAAAAAGTAGTAGCACAAACATATTACATAATATAAAGTAACTTAAGTGTTGTAAGCAAATTAAAAATAGTCCAATCTAGTGTGGTCTTCTCTTTGATGTCCATTGGGAGTACAATTTGAAGGTCCTGACATCAAATTATCCACTTGAATATATGTTGGAAGACGAGTTTCATATGCTCACGATCTGTTATCAATTGATCCATCTTTTCTTCAAGTGTTTGTTCCTTGACATTCTTTGCCATAACTTCAATGTTTAACTTTTGTATAGTTTCACGTATTTCTTCTATTTGATGGACTAGTAAAGGTTGATTTGTAGTAGAGTCAACACTCTTGAAAGAAGTAAACCTTTTGCTCAATACACCAAGTCCATACACATTTTCTTTTTTATTTCCACCTCCAACAACATAAAAGTATATTTCATTGTCATCAATG